>ERZ837380.198-NODE-198-length-92809-cov-6.887099_pt1 | contig 92809 bp, 94 predicted proteins | sample MGYA00519685_ERZ837380 | MGnify/ENA primary metagenome ERZ837380 (study PRJEB31850, sample SAMEA3708817) | human gut metagenome | biome: human gut; feature: human-associated habitat; material: faeces | place: China | collected 2014 ...
TTTCTATCATGAGGAAATCCGTGGGACAGAGAATACCGGAAAAAGAAATCGCTAATTTCCAGTTTATCGGTATAAAACATAGAGTTAAAAAATAGAATTTTAACTTGACGTATTGCACTTCATCCTTTAAAATATCAATGTTGCAAACTCCGTGTATGGACTTGCAACCGCCCAGAAAAGGTTTTAAGTTGAAATTTCACACCTTGATGGCGAGTATCAAGCTAAATGTGAAATAGAATGAATAGGAGGTGCACACATGTACGCAATTATCGAAACTGGTGGAAAACAGATCCGTGTTGAAAAGGATGCTGTTATCTTCGTTGAAAAATTAGAAGCTAACGAAGGAGACACTGTTACATTTGACAAAGTATTATACGCTGATGGAAAATTTGGTAAACCATTCGTAGAAGGTGCAAAGGTAACAGGTGTTGTTGAAAAACAAGGCAAAGGAAAGAAAATCACTATCGTGAAATACAAAGCTAAAAAATCTTCAACACGTCGTAAACAAGGACACCGTCAACCTTACACTCGTGTAAAAATTGAAGCTATCGAAGCTTAATTATGATTAAAATTAAAATTGCTAGAGATGATAATGGTATTTCATTGATCTCTATGCATGGACATGCTGAATATGATCAGTATGGAAAAGATATCGTCTGTTCTGCAGCCAGTACCATTATTATTGGTGGTATCAACGCAATCGCACAGCTTGGCTATTTAAGTTTCATTTCTTATGATGTAGATGCAGGGGATGTTGAATTGAAAATAAACAATACAGAATGTGCTGAACTACAAATCATACTAAATACGCTATTAGTTCAGTTTCAAAGTATTGAAGAAAGTTATCCTAAAAATATTCAAGTACAGGAGGTGTAAAAAATGTTATTAAAATTAGACTTACAGTTATTCGCTTCTAAAAAGGGAGTTGGTTCTACAAAGAACGGTCGTGATTCTCACTCAAAACGTTTAGGAGCTAAATTAGCTGATGGACAATCTTGTCACGCTGGAAGCATTATTTATCGTCAACGTGGAACAAAAATTCATCCAGGAACTAACGTAGGACGTGGTGCTGATGATACATTGTTCGCATTAGTTAACGGTGTTGTTAAATACGAACGTCTTGGTAAAGATAAAAAGAAAGTTTCTGTTTATCCACAAGCTTAACAAGTGTGAAATTTAAGATCCCGTTGCTGGGATCTTTTTTAATGAAATGGAAAGGAGGGTATATATGTTTGTAGATCAAGTCAAAGTTCATATTAAAGCAGGTAAAGGCGGAGATGGTTTAGTAAGTTTTCGCCACGAAAAATATGTTGCCTATGGCGGACCTTTCGGAGGCGATGGAGGTAACGGAGGAGATGTCATTTTTGAAGCAGATCCAGGTATGACAACTCTATTAGATTTGCGTTATCATCGTAAAATTATCGCAACTCCGGGTGAAAAAGGTAAAAATAAAAAAATGCACGGAGCCAATGGGGAACATAAAGTTGTTAAAGTTCCATTAGGAACCATTGTAAAGAGAAGTGATAATAATCAAGTACTTGCCGATTTGACAAAACCACACCAACGCCAAGTTGTTGCTCATGGAGGTCGTGGAGGTCGTGGAAACTGGCACTTTAGATCAAGCCACAACACAGCACCTAAATACGCAGAGCAAGGTGTTTTGGGTGAAGAATTTGATTGTGTTGTAGAATTAAGAGTACTTGCCGATGTTGGATTGGTTGGATTTCCAAGTGTAGGAAAATCAACATTCCTAGATGCCGTAAGTAAAGCTCGTCCTGAAATTGGAGACTATCCATTTACGACGATTACACCAAATGTTGGGGTTGTTCAAACGGGTGATGGAAGAAGTTTTGTTTTAGCCGATTTACCAGGACTTATTGAAGGAGCAAGTGATGGTAAAGGTTTAGGTCATCAATTCTTGCGCCATATTGAAAGATGTCGTGTTATCATCCATGTGATTGATATGGGTGCAGAGGATGGTAGAGATCCATTAAAAGATTATGAAATTATTAATAATGAATTGAAATCTTACCAGATCCGTTTATTGGAAAGACCTCAAATTGTTGTTGCCAACAAGATGGATATGGAAAATGCCCAAGAAAATGTTCGTCGTTTTAAAGAAAAGTATCCAGATATTCCAGTCTATGAAACAACAACAATTATTCATGAAGGTTTAGATGCAGTACTTAGAAAAGCGGCAGATCTTCTTGCGACAACACCTGCATTCCCAATTACGGAAGATACGGGTGAAACAGGTGTTATGTATACATTTGAAGAGAAGAAGAAAGACATCCTTATTGAAAAAGAAGATGATGGTGTATGGAGTGTTTCAGGTCCTAGACTTGAAAGAGTATTCGACATCAATAAATTGAATACGGAAGAAGACTTCTATCTATTTGCCAATAAAATGCGCTATCTTGGAATTGATACAGCTTTAAGAGAAGCAGGATGTCAAGATGGAGATACAGTACGTTTATTAGGCTTTGAATTTGAATTTATTGAAAACTAAGGTTACACATTGTGTAGCCTTTTCTTTTCGTGTGGTATAATGCTTCTGAGGTGTTTTTTTATGAAATGTATTTCGTGGAATGTAAACGGGATTCGTGCCGTTTTAAAGAAGGATTTTGTGGAAATTCTTTATGCGTTGGATGCAGACATTTTTTGTATTCAAGAAACTAAGGCACAACCCGATCAAATTGAAGTGGATTGTGAATTATATCCTTATCAATATATAAATAGTGCTCAAAAGAAGGGATATAGTGGAACAATGATTTTCTGCAAAGAAGAACCATTATCCATTCGTTATGGGATGAATATGGAAGAACATGATACAGAAGGAAGAGTGATAACTCTTGAGTATCCTGAATATTATGTTGTGACTGTTTATACACCAAATTCAGGGGATGGACTAAAAAGATTAGACTATCGTATGGAATGGGATAAAGCTTTTAGTGCCTATCTAAAATCATTAGATAAACCGGTTATGGCTTGTGGCGATTTTAATGTGGCCAATGAAGAGATTGATATTAAAAATCCAAAGACAAATCATAAAAATGCTGGATTTACAGATGAAGAAAGAGATAGTTTTAAAGAAAACCTATTAGCTTATTTTGTGGATACATATCGTAGCTTATATCCGGAAAAAGTAGAATATTCGTGGTGGAGCTATCGTTTTAAAGCTCGTGAAAAGAATGCGGGATGGCGAATCGACTATTGGCTAGTATCGCCGGAATTAAAAGATAAAATTGTGGATGCGAAGATCTTAACGGATATATATGGTTCAGATCATTGTCCAGTCCAACTTGATATTGAGGTGTAAAATGATTGCGTTTGTGAATGGAATTGTAAAGATTATTCGAAATGATCGTGTAGTACTTGATGTACATGGTGTTGGCTATGAAGTATATTTGGCTAATGCGTTAAGTCAAAAAATGAATGAAGAATTATTTCTTTATACATATCAACACGTTCGTGAAGATGCGATCTTATTGTTTGGCTTTATCAAAGAAGAGGATTATGAAGTCTTTATGCGCTTGATCAACGTAAAAGGAATTGGTCCAAAAACAGCCCAGACCATGTTATCGGTATGTTCTGGAAAAGAAATGATTGAAGCCATTGAAAATGATGATATTAAAAGATTGAAGTCATTACCTGGTATTGGTGCTAAAACGGCAGGACAAATCGTTTTGGATCTAAAAGGTAAGTTTGTATCTTTAGAAACGAGTGATAGTCCTGTGTCGAATCCAGTATGGACTCAAGTTCAGGATGCTCTTTTATCACTAGGATATAAGACCAATCAATTAACAAAAATTAAAAAGGAATTCGAAAATACAGAATTAGGAGAAGATGAAATGTTACGACAAGCATTGATTCTACTCGCAAAAAGAAATGGAGTATAAGATAGATGCCTAGAGAAGTAGATGGAAATTTACAAGAGTGTGATAACTTTGAAAAGACGTTGCGTCCGCAAAGTTTAAATGAATATATTGGGCAATCCGAATTAAAAGAAAATCTAAATGTGTTTATTCATGCGGCAAGATCTCGAAATGAAGCTTTAGATCATGTTCTATTCTATGGTCCTCCTGGTCTTGGAAAAACAACTTTAGCCTATATTCTTGCCAATGAAATGCATGGGAATTTAAAGACGGCAAGTGGTCCTTCCATTGAAAAAAGTGGAGATCTTGCAGCTATACTTACAACACTTGAACCGGGAGATGTCTTATTTATTGATGAGATCCATCGTTTGCCAAAACAAGTGGAAGAAGTATTGTATCCGGCTATGGAAGATTATTGTCTAGATATTGTGGTAGGTAAAGATTCAGCAACCGTACACAATATTCGTATTAATTTACCACCTTTTACGCTTGTGGGAGCCACAACTCGTGCAGGAGATTTAAGTGCGCCTTTGCGAGATCGCTTTGGAATTATTTCACAGCTAGAGTACTATAATTTACAAGATTTAGAAAAAATCGTTTATCGTACAAGTTGTGTGATGAATACAGAAATTGATAAAAATGCCGTTGCGGAGATTGCTTTAAGATCGCGTGGTACACCACGAATCGCCAACCGTTTGTTCAGGCGTGTACGTGATTTTGCCCAAGTCTATAATGAGGGCGTGATTTCAAGTGAAATCGCAAAGACAGCTTTAGACAGGCTTCGCGTAGACCATTTAGGTTTAGATGCGGTTGACCATAAATATTTAAAAGGAATCATTGAAAGATTTAAAGGCGGGCCTGTAGGACTTGAAGCGATTGCTTCAAGTATTGGAGAAGAGCCAATGACTTTAGAAGATGTATATGAACCATATTTATTACAGATTGGTTTTATCAACCGTACGCCTAGAGGAAGAATAGTAACGCCCAAAGCGTATGAACATCTTCAAATACCATATCAAAAAGAATTGTTCACAGATTAATAGTCTGTGAACATTTTTATTATATGGTATAATAATTTGCATGGAACAAATGACAGAATTAACAAAAAAAGTATTAGAATTTTTAGAACCAGATTCATCGAAATGGGCGTATTGGACAAGTAAACAGCTTTTAAATCCAGTTTCTGAATCGAAATGTATGGAAAGCTTTAAAGAACGAATATTAAAGGCTGTTTCAAATCGTGAAAAAGTAATTGTAGCAGGAGACTATGATTGTGATGGTATCAGTGCAACAACAATCATGGTGTCAGGCTTAAGAAAATTAGGTCTTGAATGTGGCTTTTATATTCCGGACCGTATTAAAGAGGGGTATGGGCTTAGTGAAGCAACCGTTAGTTTAGCACATAAAAAAGGCTATTCCTTGATTATTACAGTGGATAATGGCATCAAAAGTAAGCCGGCATTAGATTTGGCGAAAGAGTTAGACATGGATGTGATTGTTACGGATCATCATACAATGGATGAAGAAGTGAATTGTGATATTGTTGTACATCCAGATTTAATGGAGCCATGCTTTGAAACCTTATGTGGATCTGGAATAGCCTATGAATGTATGCGAAAACTTGGCGTAGAGGATGATTATCTTTTACAGCTTGCAGGTCTTGCGAGTATTTCGGATATGATGGTTGTCAAAGGGCAAACGCGAGCTTTGATTCAGAATGCATTAAGATCAATCAATGAAACACATGAAAAACATATTTTTTCTTTAGCTACAGATCGTGACTTAAATGAAACAAGTATTGGTTTTCAGGTGGTTCCTAAATTAAATGCGATTGGAAGATTGAGTAATCTTGCCAACGTCAACAATGTGGTCCGATATTTTTTGGCGCATGATGATGAAACAATTTATACTTTGGGGTCGCAAATTACACAAATGAATACGATTCGTAAACAAATGTCGGATCAGATGCAAAAAACGGCCTTATTAAAGTGTAAATCGAATGAGGATATCTATATCATTGAAGATACAAGTTTTCATGAAGGAATCATAGGTTTAGTGGCGGGGGCACTTTGTTCAAGATTTAATAAGCCTTGTATTGTTCTCGCTAAAAATGAACAGGGATATAAGGCGAGTATGCGTAGTCCTGAAGGCTTTAACTGCATGGAATTTCTTGGCCCATACAAACATTTTGTCGTATTTGGTGGACATGAAAATGCAGCAGGCTTTTCATTGAATCTAAATGAGTTTGATTTGTTTGAAGATTTCGTTCATGCGCGTATCAAGGAATATACGTATAGTGTGAAAAAGAAGGAAACATTAATTATAACGGATGATGAATTGAGTTTAGAAACCATTCAATCCTTAGATGTACTTAGACCTTTTGGTCCCGGCTTTGTTTTTCCTAGTTTTGAAATTATTCATCCTCAAATTAAGTCGTTGTATGATTTTCAAAATCATAAACATCGTAAATATACATTAGAATCTGGCTTACAGTGTATGCGTTTTAATCAAAGTGAAGTAGAGTATAAAAAAAGTGTGAATGCGATTCATTCTTTTATAGGTACGGCTCAAATCAATCAATATCAGGGGCGTAAGCAGGTGAATTTTGTGATTGATGAGATTGTATATGAGTAGTAAAATGGAATCAATTAGAAAGAGGTTTAGTATGGATTTAAAAGGTTATATAGAAAGTATTCCGGGATTTCCAAAAGAAGGAATTATATTTAGAGATGTGACACCCATTTTGCAGAATGCGAGTGCAATGCGTTATTGCGTGGATCAATTAAATGACTTTGTGAAAAGTGTTGGTGCAGATGTTGTGATTGGTCCTGAAGCACGTGGCTTTTTATTTGGTGTGCCAGTGGCTTTAGAAAATAATGTTGGCTTTGTACCTGTTAGAAAGCCTGGAAAGCTTCCCAGAGAAACCGTAAGTGAAACATATGATCTAGAGTATGGGCAAGATGAACTTTGTGTTCATGCGGATGCCATTTTACCAGGACAAAAAGTAGTTATTATCGATGATTTGTTAGCTACAGGCGGTACAGTAGAAGCGATTATTAAAATGGTTGAACGCATGCAGGCTAGTGTTACCGGTGTGGCTTTTGTGATTGAATTGGATGATTTAAAAGGTAGAGAAAAATTTAAAGATATCCCTGTTTGTGCATTAACACATTATGAAGGGGAATAAATAGTATAATTTTAAGAAAGGGGGCGCATGAATTATGAGTCAGAAAAAGCAAGTAACTTTTGAAGAGTGTATGGAAAATGTCCAAACATATATAAAACGCCCAGAGAATATTGAGTTGATTCAAAAGGCATATGATTTTGCCTATGAACATCACAAGGGACAATTTCGTAAAAGCGGAGAACCTTATGTGATTCACGTTATTCAAGTAGCAAATACGTTAGCGTTGATGCATTGTGGTCCAAAAACGATTGCGGCAGGTCTTTTGCATGATACTGTAGAAGATTGCCAAGGCGTAACAACAGATACAATTACGGAATTATTTGGTCAGGAAATCGCAACTTTAGTTGATGCGGTTACGAAGATTGGTGCTATTAAATTTAAAGATGAAGAAGAATATTTAGCGAGTAATCATCGTAAATTATTTATTGCGATGGCCAAAGATATTCGTGTTATTTTAATTAAACTAGCAGACCGTTTGCATAATATGCGAACTTTGCAGTATATGCGTCCGGAAAAACAAAAGAAGATTGCCCGTGAAACATTAAGTGTTTATGCACCAATTGCACACCGTTTGGGTATTAGCGAAATCAAAAATGAATTGGAAGATCTTTCTTTTAAGTATTTAGATTATAAAAAATATGAAGAAATCAAAGATTTAGTAAAACAACGTGAAAGTGATCGTAACGAACAAGTTCATGAAATGATTTCAGATATTGAATCGATTATGCAGGAGTATAATATTCAATATCGTATTTTTGGTCGATCAAAACATTTTTATAGTATCTATAAAAAGATGGTGACTAAAAATAAGCGTTTTGAAGAAATTTTGGATTTATTGGCCATTCGAATCGTTACGGATTCCGTTGTGCATTGTTATGAAATACTAGGTTATATCCATGCTAAATATAGACCGATTCCAGGTCGCTTTAAAGATTATATTGCGATGCCAAAAGCAAATATGTATCAGTCTTTGCATACAACGATCGTAGAGCCTGAGCATGGTAATATTTTTGAAATTCAAATTCGTACAGAAGAAATGGATGCGATTGCCGAGCGTGGTGTTGCAGCGCATTGGAAGTATAAAGAAAATCGTAATTATACTCCAGAGTATGAACAAAAAGAGATTGAGGATAAACTTTCTTGGTTTAGAGATTTTTCGATGATGACTGATGAAGAAAGTGAAGATCCACTTGAATATATGAATGTACTTCAAAAAGATATTTTTGAAGCGAATGTATATTGTTTAACACCAAGAGGTAAAGTAATTGCCTTGCCTTCGGGTTCTTGTCCAATCGATTTTGCGTATAGAATCCATACGGAGGTTGGAAATAAAACAGTAGGCGCTAAAGTCAACGGGGCTATTGTACCTTTAAATACGCCTTTAAAAACGGGGGATGTTGTTGATATCTTAACAAACAACAATTCAGTAGGTCCAAGTGCAGACTGGATCAAAATTGTTAAGAGTGGGCATGCACGTAATAAGATTCGTGCTTTCCTTCAAAAACAAGAACAGCAATCACGTAAGGAGAGTATCAAACTAGGACAGTCGATGCTTGAAGATGAGTTTAAACGTTTAAAATTAGATCCGAAATTAATGGACCAAAAACGATTAGAATCCATTTTAACATCCTTATCCTTTAAGAGTGTGGATGATCTATATGTAGGTATTGCCATGAAGCGTGTTTCATTGCAGTCGATTGTGGATCGTTTGGTTAAAAACCGCTCGAATATGCTTGAAGATCAAGAAATTATGAAAATTTACAACAAGCAGCCTGCACATGTTACAAAACATTCAAGTTGTGGTGTTATTGTACCTGGAGTTGATACGATTGCGGTATCTTTGGCAAATTGTTGTAGACCGATTCCTGGAGATTCGATTATTGGATATATTTCAAAAGGGCAAGGGGTCAAGGTGCATAGAGCGGATTGTCCAAATATTGTGAATGAAAAGAAGCGCTTAATTCCTGTACAATGGGAAGAGGGTCTAGATGAAAAACAATATGAAGTGAATTTGATTATTCATAGTGATGATCGAAATTACTTGTTGAGTGATATTGTGACGACTTTACAACAATGCAATGTCTATTTAAAACATGTAGATTCTGCGGTGGATGATGGTAATTTAGAGGCAACTACTAAGTTGACGGTTTCAGTGAGGAATGCAGCGCATCTACAAAACTTAATTTCAAACTTAAAAAAAGTACGAAGTGTCAATGAAGTCATTCGTACAATTCAATAGGAAGGTGTTTTAGTACCTTCCTATTTTTTTAAAAAATTCAATTTTAATATAAAGAATACGAGAAACGATTTCTCTTGTGATGTGTTTAGGTTTTAAATCTTTAAACCACATACAGCCATAATCTGAAAAGAATTGTCTGGCAATGGCACAAGCTCTTTTGGCGTGAGTTTGTGATGTTAAAATCAATACATCTTGTTTTTGAATAATATCTTTTGAAAATTTGAAATTCTCAAATGTATTTCTTGCGTTTGTTTCTAGAATGGTTGGAATATCCATTTTATTTTGAATATAAGCATGCATAACTTTGGCTTCGATAAATTCATTTTTTACATTGGAACCGGAAATAATTAATGTATCGTAAAGGTTTTGTTGATATGCTTTTATGGCTAAATCACATCTTTTAATTTGACTTGAAGACATCGTTCCATCATCATGAGCAGGACATCCAAGTAGCAATGCATATGTATAGTGTTTCTTTCTTTTTGGGATAAAGGGGAAGAAATAAATGTATATACATGCAAGGATTAAAATGCATAAACTAGCGATCATAATAAATCACCTTTCTAGCTTGAAATGTGTCAAAAGATAAATATTGACATTTGAGTTCGATTTCTTGAAGGAATTTAGGAAGCTCTTTAAATTTTGTGACGACTTGTTTGTCTTTAAGAAATGCTTGTCCAATTGAATCAAATCCTGCTACGATCACTTGATTGAAACGATTGTTTTCTTGCATCTGTGCTTTTGTGATTTGTAGAAGAATAAACATACAAGTTCTTTGAATTCGAGCTTTTGTGTATGTTTTAGAAATGGATGCCAAAAGAAACTCTTCCCACTTCAAATATTTCTTGGCATTTTCTTTTAAGCGATATTCAATACCTTCATTGACTAGAAAATAGGTGGATAAAATATTTGTGTCAGTTAAAATCAAGAATTTTCTAAGATATGGATAGTAAGTGTCCCAAGTTTGATTGGGATTGAAGTAGGCATCCTTAAATTGAGCAATGCCTTCAAAGTATTCTTTACGTGTTTGTGTGGCACTTTTGAAAGCATCCTTTCGAGAAATGGATTGTGGAAGTATATTATACTTGTCACATTGTTTGATATATTGAATGCCTAAGATGTCATTTGGCTGTATGTCTTTTGAATATAAATTTCGATTCATACTTAATGATGGATCTACTTTTGTCGATTCCATTTGTTTGGCATACTCTCTTAGCGCGTCAATGTCGTTTGTTTCTGAGCCAAAACAAATTTGATCGATATTTAACGCATGCAAAGATTCAATTGCATATTTGGCAAAGTAATCGGCACTTTGTGCTGCATAACAAGCAGGAAGTTCAATCACAAGGTTGCAACCGGCTTCTAGAGCAAGTTTAGTCTTATCTTCCATACTTAAAAGGCTAGGTAAGCCTCTTTGGGTAAAATGATTGGACACAATCGCAATTAAGCAATTACATTGTGTTAATTCTTTCGTTTTTTTGATATGATAAATATGTCCTTGGTGAAAAGGATTATATTCTGTAATAATTCCGCACGTTTTCATATTCATTATGATAACAGAATCTTTTTCTTGTGGAAATATTGACTTTATGAATTACTTTTATTATAATATCAAATGCGACATGAGGTGAAGATCGTGAAATTTAATAGAAAAGACTTCTTAAATGCAAATAACCATATTATTGAGATCGATGAATGGATTGCGATTGAAGAAAACGATCTGCTTCATCATACTTCTGTCAAGTCTGTTCCAGATGTACATGTTACGGGTACATTAGAGTTTGACGGAATGAATTTCGTATCGAGTGATTTGAGTATGGACGGAACAATGGTTGTTCTAGATTCCATCACAAATGAAGATATTGATGTTCCATTTGAGACGGAGTCGCAACAAACGTATTCTTTTGTTCCTGTAGAGGATGCAGAGGATCAGGAAATTATCGTGGTGAAAAAAGATACAATCGATATTAACCCAGAGATTTTCCAAGCGATATTATATGAGGCTCCAATGAGTATCACTCGTTTACCTCGTGATCAATATCCAAAGGGAGATGGTTGGCAGCTTTTATCGGATCAAGATAGAGAAGAGCCAAAAATTGATCCACGATGGGAAAAATTAAATGATTTCAAACTGGATGATGACTAGGAGGTGCAAGCATGGCAGTTCAACAGAGAAGAAATTCAAAAACACGTAAAGCAAAACGTAGAACACATTACAAATTGGTGAAACCAGCGTTGACTCGTTGTCCAAATTGTGGTGAATATAAACTTGCTCACAAGATGTGCTCTTGTGGCGAATACAACGGCAAACAAATCGTTGAAAAGTAGTAAATTAGCCAGGTAAATCCTGGCTTTTTCTGTAGTATGGAGGAAAATATGATTGAGATTTTAAAATCTATATTGTATGGCATTGTTGAAGGAATTACGGAATGGCTTCCTGTTAGCTCAACAGGTCATATGATTTTATTGGAAGAAATTATGCCGATGAATGTATCAAGTTCATTCTGGAGTATGTTTCTTGTCGTGATTCAATTGGGTGCAATTTTAGCAGTTGTTTTATTGTATTGGAATAAAATATTTCCTTTTAGAAAAAATAAAGAAGGAAAATATGTTCCTGTTAAATCCATTTGGATCTTATGGTCAAAAATTTTGGTGGCTACAATTCCAGCAGCTGTTATTGGTTTATTATTAGATGATTGGATCGATGCACATTTATATAATGGATTTGTGGTTGCGATTATGTTGATTCTAGTCGGTGTTGCGTTTATCTATGTAGAAAATCGTAATAAAGATATGCGTCCAAGTGTAGATACACTTGCTGCCTTATCTTATAAAGATGCGCTAATTATTGGCTTGTTCCAAGTTGTGGCAGCCGTTTTACCTGGAACTTCAAGATCTGGAGCAACGATCATTGGTGGATTAATGATTGGTGTAAGTCGTGCTGTAGCGGCTGAATTTACTTTCTTTTTAGCGATTCCAGTTATGTTTGGTGCTAGTCTATTAAAATTAGTGAAATTTGGATTCTCGTTTAGTTTATTGGAATTTTTTATTCTTGCCTTTGGAATGATTGTGGCATTTGTCGTTTCTATTTTTGTGATTCGTTTCTTAATGTCTTATATTAAAAAGCATGATTTCAAAGTGTTTGGATGGTATCGCATTGCACTTGGTATAATTGTTTTAGTTTTCTTTATGGTTCGTGCCATTTTCTAAGGTGTTTGTCTAGACAAACATCTTTTATTTTAGGATTTGACACGATAGACTTTATGCCTGTTTTCGTGTATAATATTTTTGGTTTTACCTAGAACAAAGGACGAAAAGGAGGAAATAGTATGGATGTACTATGGATCGTTTTGTCTGGTGTCGCAGGTCTTGCGATTGGATCTGGCTGTATGGTCGGAATTTCCAAAGCAGGTTTAAATAAGAATCAGCAAAAAGCAGAACAAATTTTAAAAGAAGCTCAAAATGAAGCAGACTCTCGCGTGAAACAAGCTGTGCTAGACGGAAAGACACAGGCTCATGATTTGCGTGTTGAAGCTGAAAAAGAAATTAAAGAACGTAAACAAGAATCAATGGAATTAGAGAACAAGTTGTTGCGTAGAGAAGATAACTTGAATTTTCGTGATGAAGCGTTAAATCAAAAAGAGCGTCAGATTAATGAAAAGATGAAGAGTGTTGCTGACAAACTGACATCATTAGACGAAAAAGAAAAGAAATTACAAGAAGAAATTGATAAACAAGTTGTTGTTTTAGAAAGTGTTGCCAAAATGTCAAGCCAGGCAGCCAGAGAAGAATTGTTTGCGATTGTAGAGAAGAAAATGGAACATGAAACAATCGCATATATCAAAGATAAAGAGGATGAGGCAAAGGCAACTGCCAATGAAAAGGCGCAAAATATCATCGCCTTAGCTATTGAGCGTATGTCTCAACAAGAAACACAGGAAAAAACAGTCAGTGTTGTGTCTTTACCTGGTGAAGAAATGAAGGGACGTATTATTGGCCGTGAAGGTCGTAATATTCGTTGTTTTGAACAAGCTACTGGTGTTGAATTGAATATTGATGATACACCAGATTTGATTACGATCACATGTTTTAATCCGGTGCGTCGTGAAGTGGCTCGACTTGCGTTAGAACACTTGATTCGTGATGGAAGAATTCAGCCAGGACGTATTGAGGATGTTGTAAAGAAATACCAGAATGAAATTGATCAAGAAATCATGAAGGCTGGAGAAGATGCTATCTTCAAATTGGGTATTGGTCGAATTGATCGTGAAATCGTAAAATTAATTGGTACATTGAAGTATCGTTATTCTTATGGACAAAATGCATTACAGCATTCTATGGAAGTTGCCTATATTGCGGGATGCATGGCAGCTGAACTTGGATTGAATCAACAAATTGCCAAACGTGCAGGTCTATTGCATGATATTGGTAAGGCATTGAATATTGAGCAACAAGATGGATCTCATGTTGAATTGGGATACAAATTCTGTAAAAAGCATGGTGAAAAAGAAATTGTATTGAATGCGATTCACTCACACCATGGTGATGTAGAGCCAAAATTCTTAACAAGTCATTTGGTTATTGCGGCTGATACAATTAGTGCTGCAAGACCTGGAGCTCGTAAAGAAAGTGCTCAAGCTTACATCAACCGTCTTGAAAACTTAGAAAAGATTGCGAATGGATTTGATGGTGTTGCGAATGCATTTGCGATTCAGGCAGGCCGTGAAATTCGTGTGCTTGTAAATCCAGAACACGTTGATGACTTGACTTGTGTAAAATTAGCTCGTGATATTCGAGATAAGATTGAATCTGAATTGACATATCCAGGTCAAATCAAAGTAAATGTTATTCGTGAGACACGTGCCCAGGAATACGCAAAATAAAAATGTCGGGCTTTAGTCCCGACTTCAATTTTTTAGTTTGGTAAATGAATTATGGTAAGCCTGCACTTACTAAACTGCCTTGATTCACTTCTAGGATATAGTATAATTTGAGTATAAATTATTAAACAAGGAGGAAATGACAATGGCAGTAAATATCGATAAAGATGCTTGCATCGGATGTGGTGCTTGTGTAGGAGGATGTCCTGTTGGAGCTCTTTCATTAGATGATGAAGGAAAATCAGTTTGTGACGAAGGAACTTGCATCGATTGCGGTTCATGCGTAGGAACTTGCCCAGTTGGAGCAATCAACCAGTAATTCAAATTAAAAAACATTTGCCAAGCTTAATGCTTGGCATTTTTTTTCGAAAGGAGAACATATGAAACAAAAACCAGGATGGGTTTTACCCGATTTAAAAGAAGCACAAAAACGAACTACAAATACAATTGATCGTATTGATACTTTCACGATTCCTGAAGTAGCTCGTATGATGGGAAGAGGAAAAACATATTTTATTTCAACATATGGTTGTCAAGCTAATGAACGTGATAGCGAAACATTGGCTGGAATTTTAGATGAGCTAGGATTTACACCAAATGAAACGGCTGAAGGCAGTGATGTCATTATCATCAATACGTGTGCGATTCGTCAAAATGCCGAAGAGAAAGTCTTAGGTGAGATTGGTAACTTTAAGCGTTTATATCGCGAAAATAAAGATTTGATCATTGGCGTATGTGGTTGTATGGCGCAAGAAGAAGGCTTGGTTGAAACTTTACTTACAAAATATCCTCAGGTACGCTTGTTGTTTGGAACACACAATATTCAAGAACTTCCAAGTATGCTTTATAGTTGTATGTTTGAAGGTAAAAAGGTCGTAAAAATCTATTCGAAAGAAGGAGAAGTTTACGAAAATCTACCAGTACATCGTTTTGGAACATTCAAGGCTTGGGTCAATATTATGTATGGTTGTGACAAATTCTGTACATATTGTATTGTTCCTTATACTCGTGGAAAACAGCGTTCTAGAAAGATGTCTGAAATCTTAAAAGAAGTTCAAGAATTGAAAGATGAGGGATATAAAGAAATTACATTGCTTGGGCAAAATGTAAATGCATATGGTAAAGATATGGATAATGAGCAAGATTTTGCGACTTTATTAGAGGAAGTGGCTAAGATTGGAATTCCTCGTGTTCGTTTTACAACGAGTCATCCTTGGGATTTCTCTGACCAAATGATTGATATTATCGCAAAGTATGATAATATCATGCCGTTTATTCACTTGCCTTTACAATCTGGAGATGATGATGTACTTAAATTAATGGGTCGTCGTTATACGAAAGAATCTTATTTAGCTTTATATGATAAGATCATCAATACAATTCCAAATGTTGCTGTTTCAACAGATATCATTGTTGGATTTCCAAATGAAACAGATGAACAATTTGAACATACATTAGATGTCGTTCGTTATTGTAAATATGATAATGCCTTTACGTTTATTTTCTCTGCAAGACCTGGTACACCAGCCAGTCGTATGCATGATTCGATTGATATGGAGACAAAGAGAAAACGTTTGGCTAGATTAAATAAAACATGGAATGATTTAGCTTTAGAAAAGAACAAAGCTTATATTGGTCGTACAGTGACAGTACTTGTGGATGGTCCTAGTAAGAAAGATGAAAATGTGTATTCGGGATATACAGATACGCAAAAACTAGTGAATTTTAAAGGGGAAAATATTCAAGCAGGAGATTTTGTTGAAGTTAAGATCTTAGATGCGAAAACTTTCTCTTTAGATGGCGTAGCTGTGTGATATAATTTAGAAAAATAATACTATTTAAAAGGAGATAATATGAAAGAAGAAAAAATGCCTTCATTGACAGAAAAAATTCGTATCTTCGCCCTTGGTGGTTTAGATGAGGATGGTAAGAACTTATTCTGTGTGGAGGTGGATCAATCCATCTACGTAATTGAAGCTGGAATCAAATTTCCAGACAATAAAGAATCGTTAGGTATTGAATTTATAATTCAAGATTTTACATATTTAGTGGAAAATAAAAATCGTGTCGCAGGTATTTTTATTACGCATGGTCACGATGATGTTATGGGAGCTTTACCATATTTATTAAAACAAGTTCCTTGTGATGTGTATACGGCGCCTCTAGCTGTAAAAGAAGTACAAAAAATGATTCGACAGGAACACATTACGGGTGTGCGTGTTCATGGTGTTAAGCGTAATGAAAAGAAGCGTATTGGAAAAAGAAGAGTTGTCTTCTTCCCAATTACCCATGCATATCCTGGAACGTTTGGTCTTGCGATTGGTACTGAACAAGGATATATCGTATATTCAGGTGAGTTCATTGAGGATTATGATGATTTAGAAGATGCTTATAGAGCTGATTTTACAACAATATCGGAACTTGGTAATGAAGGTGTATTGGTATTGTTGCAGGAAAGTAAGGGAGCAGAAAGAAGTGGACATACTTCTCCAAGTCATCGTATTTCGCCAAAGCTTTTACAGGTTTTAGAAACACATGAAAATAAACGTGTTTTTGTCAGTGTATATACACAAAGTGTGTATCGCATTCAGGAAATCATTGATTGTTGTGTGGCAAATCATCGTAAGATGGTTTTCTATACGAAGGAATTACGTGATTTAGTGGATCGTTTAAAGGAAATTGGCTATGAAGTCGATCCATCTTTAGTTATTGATCCAGCTAATTTTGATAATTCCATGAAAGATGTTGTGGTCATCATTTCTGGACAAGGTAAGTCTTTGTTTAAAACAATCAACAATATTGCCAATAATGAATTAGAGTCGATTGTATTTGATCAGGATGATGTGATCGTGGTCGCAAGTCCAGTTGTTCCTGGTGTTGAAAATGAATTCAAGAGCATGGAAAATGATATGTATAAAAAAGAGGGTGAAATCATTGTTCTAGACAAGAATGTTTTGAGTATGCACCCTAGTAAAGAAGATTTGAAGATGATGATCTTCCTTACAAAACCAAAATACTATATTCCAATAAAAGGGGAATATCGTTTGTTGCATATGAATTCACAGATTGCGGTTGAAATGGGATATGATCCAAGTCGTATCATTATTTTAGATAATGGTCAGGTTGCTACTTTTGAAAATCGTAAATTGGTTTCTTGTGCTATGGAATTAGAACTTCATGAAACAATGATCGATGGAAAAGAAAACTGGGATATGGCTGGTGTTGTCTTGAAAGATCGTGAAACATTAAGTACGGATGGTGTTATGATTTTGGCAATTGGTATTAATGCGAAAACGAAAAAGATCATCAATGGTCCAGATGTACAGAGTCGTGGATTGATCTATTTGCGCGATGCCGAATATATTACTGGGGATGTTGCCAAAATTATGGAAGACACAATCAATGAGGCGGTTGAAAATAAAACATATGATAATTTAGAGACACGAAATTTGATTCGTGATAAAGTTTCTAAATATCTTTATAAACAAACCGCAAAAAGACCGATGATTTTACCGGTTATTTTAGAAATTAACTTAAATAAGTAGAAAGTGGGGTAAGTATGGCAAAAGCCAGAAAAAAAACAACACGAAAAAAATCTACGAAGAAGAAAACACAAACGTCTTGGTTGCACTCAAACTTATTTCGTTTGTGTTTCCTTATTTGTATGATATGTATTAGTATTATTGCCGTTTTAGAATTTGGCATTGTAGGCGCTTTTTTAAAACATTTCTTTGAATTCTTATTTGGAGCTTTGACAAATGGATTATTTATTTTGAATGCTACCTTGTGTGCAGTTCTTATTTTCCATAAGGAACAGCCTGTGATTCGTAAGCGTTATATGTTTGGAATCTTATTTTTGGCACTTGGCTTAAGTTTGATTTCTTCGATTATGGAGTTTAAACCACATCCAGGTAGTTATGGTTTAGAATATGTTATGAAAAATGCCGGTAATATTATTATGGGTCATTTGAAAACATATTCTGGATTAGCAGGAGCTTTGTTGCTATGTCTTTTTCAGTCATTATTCGATTATTCTGGAACCTATGTCATGGTACTATTATTTTTTGTGCTTGCGATATTGATGTTTGGTTATGAAAAGATTGTGGGATATGAAAGAAAGCCTAAAAAGGTTTTGAAAAGTGAACCAGTCAAGGAAACTCCGGTATCGATTGATCGTAAGAATTTCATATTTGAAGACGAAGATACAAATGAATCGAGTTTTCAAATCATCAATGCCGATCCAGTAAAACCTGTACAACCAGATCCTGTCGTTGAAGAAACAAAGGATGATGAACCTTTGATTATTGGAGATCTTGAGCCTAGAAAGCCTAGCTTTATGGTGGATGTGGATGATGAGCCAAAAGAAAAAGTTGTTGAAAAAAATGAAGTGCCTGTCGTTAATGAAGGGGTTGTAGAAAAAACGGAGCCTAAGCATTATATTCGGGATGAAAATTCGGATTTTAAGAACTATAAGCTTCCAAAATTGAATGTTTTAGAGGATATGGAAAGAAAATCAAGATCCAATGCGAATACAATTACAGCTAAGGAAAAAGGGGAAAAACTGATTGAAATCCTACATGAATTTGGTGTCGAAGCCAATCTTGTTCAGATTCATATTGGGCCGAGTGTAACAAAGTTTGAAATCAAACCAGAACTTGGTGTTCGTGTTAATAAAATCAGTAACTTACAAAATGACATCAAGATGGGTCTTGCAGCTAAAGATATTCGTATTGAGGCTCCAATTCCTGGTAAGGCAAGTGTTGGAATTGAGATTCCAAATGTTGAAAAGACAAGTGTTCAGATGAAGGATTTGATGCGTACAATTCCGGATTCGATGAAAGATAAAAAGTTACTTTTCTGTTTGGGAAAAGATTTAATGGGAAATAATGTCTATGGTGAATTAAATCGTATGCCGCACTTATTGATTGCAGGAGCTACAGGTAGTGGTAAATCGGTCTGTGTAAATGCGATCATTTCTTCGATATTAATGCGTACAAAACCGGATGAAGTGAAATTGGTTTTGATTGATCCTAAAAAAGTAGAGTTTACACCCTATAATGATGTACCACATTTATTATCTCCAGTAATTACAGATGGAGATCTTGCCAATAAGGCGTTGAAGGTCATTGTAGAAATGATGGATCGTCGTTATGATTTATTTGGTGAATTAGGTGTTCGTAATATTACGGCATATAATGAATATGTTTTAACGCATAATGATGAACACTTAAAGGTTTTACCTCGTATTGTCATTATTATTGATGAGCTTGCTGATTTGATGTTGGTGGCAGCTAAAGAGGTGGAAGCAAGCATTCAAAGAATTACGCAGCTTGCACGTGCTGCAGGAATTCATTTGATTGTTGCCACACAAAGACCAAGCGTGGATGTTATTACGGGTGTAATTAAGGCAAATATTCCAAGTCGTATTGCCTTTGCGGTATCACAAGCTGTGGATTCAAGAACGATTTTGGATCAAGCTGGAGCAGAGCGATTACTTGGAAATGGTGATATGTTGTATTTGCCAAATGGAGAAACGAGTCCTAGACGTATTCAGGGTGTCTTTATTAAGGATGAAGAAGTTAATAATATTTGTGCATTTGTGAAATCGCATGCAATGCCAAAATATGATGATGCCTTTATTCAATTAAAAGATCTACAGAATCAAGGTAATGAGGCACAAAATGTTACGGCAGATCCTTTATATGAGGAAGTGAAACGTTTTGTGATCGCATCAAGAAAGGCGAGCACGTCTTTGATTCAAAGAAAATTTTCAGTAGGATACTCTAGAGCTGCAAGATTAATGGATGTTTTAGAGGCAAATGGTATCATTGGTCCTTCAAGAGGTAGTAAGCCTAGAGAAATTTTAGTGCAAAATACTTTAGAAGATGATATAGATTCTATATAATAGAAGAAGAAAGGAATTTTAACTATGAATATATTTTTAAAATCAGCAGGAAAACAAGAAGGAACACCATGTGTTTCAAATATGGTTCAATTGGGAGACTTCTTTTATTTAAGTGGTCAAACAGGCCTTGGAGAAACAATTCAGGAACAAACAATTACAGCTATTAATAAAGTAATTGATGTTTTATCAAACTATGGTTTACAACTTCATCATGTTGTGAAGTTCACAGTGTATTTAAAGAATATCGAGGATAAAGATGCATTCTTGAATACATTTAAAAACTTTGTAGATGAACCATTCCCTGCATGTACAATCGTAGAAGTATCGAATTTAGCAGATAATGCTACTGTATGCATTGAGGGACTTGGCGTAAATACACTTCGTCATGAAGAACAAATGCAACAATCAAGTTGCTCACATGATTGTTCATCATGTGGCGGAGGATGTCACTAATACACCGATTAAAACGGTGTATTTTTATTTAAAAAGCGAAATATAAGGTGCATTGAATTGCGAATTCTTTTGGGATGGTCGCAATCTAAGAAGGTACCATCCTTAAAAGAAATTCTACAATAGGAATGATAGTACATGACATTTTGGATATTGGCATAATTGATCCATATACAGTCATGTGCTTTTTTTGATTTGGTCGGAAAGTATACTTCTTGTTTTGAAATATTCACAACAACGGGAATGAATTTTTTGGTCTTCATTTGATAGATAAAGGCTTCTTGCCTTCCTTTTAGGCTAGATCCATTCATAAGACACATTTCATTTAAGTAATTATGTGTGCTTAAACAAGTGTGATACATTCTTTCATCTTCTTTTACCATGCAGACTTGGCTTGATTTATGTTCATAGTATAAATAGTTCATATTACCTATAATACGGGTCCAATGTGAAAAAGACATAAAAAAAAGAAAGTTTATTAAAAAACTTTCTATAACCACGAGATTGTATTTTCTATACCCTTTTTGATTTTTTCAATATTTGTACGATGCCTATAAATAACGAGTACAGTCATAAGCCAGCTTGCGATAATAACAGAAATGCTTTCAACATTGAATCCTAGCATTAAGGCTGTAATGTATAAGCTACTTGAAATGGCTGCACACATACTTGCTAGAGAAACATATTTAAATAAGTATAGGATAATTATAAACATGCCAAATGGTACAAGTAAGTAGCTTGCATCTTGAAATAAGAAAATGCTTGTAGAAAATAAGAAGCCAAACATTGTACTGACGGCTTTGCCTCCATGGAATTTCGCGAAAATAGGATAACAATGTCCGATGCAGCATGCAAGTCCAGTCCAGATCCCTGCAACCTTAGATACTTGTGTCGCAATCGCAATCGCAAGTACTACTTTTAAAACATCAAATACAATAACAGAAATGCCGGCTTTCTTACCTAGAACTCTTCCGGCGTTTGTTCCGCCTAAATTGCCTGAGCCATATTGGCGTATGTCTGTATGATAGAAAACTTTACCAATAATCAATGCGAAGGGTAAAGATCCTAATAAGTAACCTAATAAAATACATAGAATAGTTTTCATTTCTTCCACCTCGAAATTTATTTTAGCAGTTTTGATCTACTTAGTCGAGAATTGGATGAAAAAAATAATTATTTGATGCAATGAGTGTGGATAAAAAAACGTATACGAATAAGGGTAGAATTCTTAGGTGCAAAGTCTAAAACGAATCACAAACAAAATCGAATCAACGTGGATAATGTTTTTTAAAAGGTATTGAGTTACAAAAAATGAACAATGGATTAAATCATATGATGAATGTATTTTTAATCAAATATTTGGATGTGTTAAAGATTTTAGCTGTATCTAAGCGTATTTCTAAATTATTGAAAGCAGGGATTATGGAATTTGTCAAAAGATATGGAAAAGGTAAATGTAAGTTTAAGCATAAGATAAGCATAAGGTGTGAAAGCACCTTTTTAATTTGACATGAATAGTGTATATATAGCGTGTATAATCAAATGGAATTGACGGAATTTATGTGCACTTTTTTTGATTTGTTGATATAATAAAAATTACGTTGGAAAGTAGGGATAGTATGCCAAAACAACAATATGATGAAAGTAGTATCGTTATTTTAGAAGGCTTGGATGCCGTAAGAAAGCGTCCAGGTATGTATATTGGATCTACGGATTCAAAAGGTTTGCATCATCTTGTATGGGAAATTGTTGATAATGCGATTGACGAGGCTTTAAATGGCTATGGAAATGAAATTGCGATTACCCTAGAAAAAGATGGTAGTGTAACAGTTGAAGATCACGGGCGCGGAATGCCTGTTGGAAAACATAAATCAGGAGTAAGTACACTTCAAGTTATTTTTACTATTTTACATGCAGGTGGTAAATTTACAAGTCATGGAGGATATACAAGTGCTGGAGGATTACATGGTGTAGGTGCAAGTGTTGTAAATGCTCTATGTACATGGTGTAAAGTTACAGTACATGATGGAAAAGATATTTGGAGCATGACATTTGAGGATGGGGGAAGTAAGATTGGAAAACTTGAAAAAGTAGGAAAAACCAATCGTACTGGAAGTACGGTAACCTTTAAACCGGATTCGACTATCTTTAAGACGGTTCATTTTTCATATTCTACCATTTGTGAAAGAGCTCAAGAAGATGCCTTTTTATTAAAAGGATTAAAAATGATTGTTCGTGATAAGCGCAAAGAAGAAAAAGAAGTTATCTATCAATATGAAGATGGATTAAAAGCATTTATTGACGAAGTAAATCAAGATCATACACCAATGCATGATTCAATTAGCTTTAGAGGTGAAAGTAATCAAATCGTCGTTGAAGGATGTTTCCAATATACAGATGAGTATCAAGAAAACATTTTCTCATTTACGAATATGGTTCGTACTCGTGATGGGGGCTCTCATGAAACGGGTGCTAAACAAGCTTTTACGAAAGTATTTAATGAATATGCACGTAAAAATGGTTTCTTAAAAGAAAAAGATAAAGGCTTTGATGGAAATGATGTTAGGGAAGGATTAACATTAGTCATTAATTTAACCATTCCAGAAGATTATTTACAATTTGAAGGACAGACCAAAGAGAAATTGGGGAGTCCAGAAGCTAAACCTGCAACCGAAACAGTTGTATCAGAAAATCTTCGTTATTTCTTAGAAGAAAATAAAGAGATTGCCAATGCTCTAGTACGTAAGATCATCAAGGCTGCACAAGCTCGAAATGCTGCAAGAAAAGCGCGTGCAGATATTCGTAATGGAAAAGGGAAAAATCGTTCGGAAAGAGTTTTATCTGGAAAGTTGGCATCGGCTCAAAGTAAAGATGCAAGAAGAAAAGAATTATATCTAGTCGAAGGTGATTCTGCGGGGGGTTCTGCAAAACAGGGTCGTGATTCAAAATATCAAGCAATTTTACCTTTACGTGGGAAGGTTTTAAATACAGAAAAGGCAAGTCTTGAAGCCATTGAAAAAAATGAAGAATTGAATACGATCATTCATGCCTTAGGGGCAGGTGTAGGTGCTAATTTTACGGCTGAAGATTCAAACTACTATAAAGTTATTATTATGACCGATGCGGATGATGATGGAGCACATATTCAAAACTTATTATTGACATTCTTCTATCGCTATATGCGTGAATTGATCACGCATGAAATGTTGTATATTGCGCTTCCACCACTATATCGTATTGCCAAGGGTGGAAAAGAATATTATTTATATACAAATGAAGAGTTGGATGAGAAAAAAGCGGAATTGAAAAATGGCTATACCATTACACGATATAAAGGTCTTGGTGAAATGAATGCTACTCAGCTTTGGGATACGACAATGAATCCAGAATCTAGAACTCTTCTTTGTGTGACCATTGAAAATGCGATGATGGCCGAAAAAAGAGTGACTGAACTAATGGGAGATAAGGCAGAACTTCGTCGTAATTGGATCGAAGACAATGTTGTATTCACATTAGAAGATGATTATAGGGAGGTAAGTGCGTGAAAGAAAAAGAAGTAAAACATAATGTTTTAAAGAATTCTTTAGAAGATATCATGGCGGATCGCTTTGCCAGATATTCAAAATATATTATTCAGGAACGTGCTTTACCTGATGCTAGAGATGGACTAAAGCCAGTTCAAAGACGTATTTTATATGCGATGTATGAAGATGGAAATACATACAATAAGCCATACCATAAATCTGCAAAAACAGTAGGTAATGTAATTGGTAATTATCACCCTCATGGAGATAGTTCTGTTTATAATGCGATGGTTCGTATGTCACAAAATTGGAAAATTACCAATCCTTTAATTGATATGCAAGGAAATAATGGATCTATCGATGATGATCCAGCTGCTGCAATGCGTTATACAGAAGCGCGCTTAGCTAGAATTAGTGATTTTTTACTACAAGATATTGATAAAGATACAGTGGAATGGGCACCCAACTTTTCAGATGAAAAAATGGAACCAACCGTACTTCCTGCACGTTTTCCAAATTTATTAGTCAATGGAATTACAGGTATTGCGGCAGGATACGCCACAAATATTCCTCCACACAATTTGAATGAAGTCATTCAAGCAAGTATTTATCGTATTTCGCATCCAGATTGTTCATTAGAAGAATTGATGCAGTTTGTGAAAGGTCCAGACTTTCCAACTGGCGGAATTGTGATGGGGCTTGATGGTATCAAACAAGCTTTTCAGACAGGTCGTGGACGTGTTTTGATTCGTTCAAAAGTAGAAGTAGTACCTTTGCGAACAATTAAACAAATTATTATTCATGAGATTCCTTATGAAGTGATCAAATCGAATCTTGTAAAGAAAATTGATGAGATTCGTTTAAATAAAAAAATCGATGGTATTTTAGATGTTCGTGATGAAAGTGATCGTACTGGACTTCGTATTGTGGTGGATCTTAAAAAAGATAGTAATGATGAACAGATTTTAAATTATCTATATAAAAATACAGATTTACAAATTTCATATAACTACAACGTCATCGCCATTGTAAATAAAGCGCCTGTACAAATGTCTTTAGCTATGATGTTAGATGCCTTTATTAGTCATCGTGAAGATGTGGTGATTCGAAGAAGTAAATTTGATTTGAAAACAAAGAAAGAGCGTGCTCATATTTTAGAAGGTTTGATCAAAGCGGTAAGTGTAATGGATGAAATTATTCATATCATTCGTAAATCGAAAGATAAGTCACATGCCAAAAAGAATTTGATTGAGCGTTTTGATTTTACTGAAAGACAAGCAGAAGCTATTGTTGTTATGCGTCTATATCGTTTGACGAATACAGATGTAAAAGAATTAAAGGCAGAATTTAAACAACTTCAATGTGATATTGCAGAATTAGAAAAGATTATTCGTGATAAATCTGAATTGCACAAAGTGATGGTTGAAGAACTTGAGAAGGTGAATGCAGAATTTAATACACCTAGACTTTCTAAAATCGTTCATGAAGTTAAGGAAATCGTTATTGATGAAAAGGCGATGATCTCAAAAGAAGAATGTATGATCACTGTAACTCGTGATGGATATATTAAACGTGTTTCTATGCGTAGCTTCAATGCATCAAGTGATTCAATGACACAAAGAAAAGATACAGATTCTTTGGTTTGTTATGGGGCGAGTCATACATTACAGACTTTGATTTTCTTTACAAATCGTGGAACATATGGATATATTCCTGTTTATCAAATTGAAGAGGCAAAATGGAAAGATTTAGGAAATCATATCTCAAATTATATTAAGATGGATTCAAGTGAAAAAATCATTGCGGCCTATGTATTAGATGCTTTTAAAACAGGGGTACATGTTGTGAGTGCAAGTCGTCATGGCATGATCAAACGTACAGAATTAAAAGAGTTTGAGGTTTCTCGTTCAAATAAAACGATGACTTGTATGAAAATTGGTGGTATGGATGAAATGATATCTGTATCTCTATCTTATAAACCAGATGATCAAGTGATTTTAGTAAGTGAACAAGGATATGGTTTAATGTATCCGGTTGAACAGATTCCATTGGTTTCTAATAAATCAAAAGGTGTTAAGGCAATGAATCTTGCAAAGGATGATTGTGTTGCTTCTATTTGTATTCGTAAAAATAGAGATGAACAAGTATTGATTTCTACAACCACACTTTCTTTAAAGCGTATGAAACAACTTGAAATTGCACCATTAAATCGTCCGGCTAAGGGAAATCGTATTTGTAAGTTGGTAAAATCGAATCCAAATGTTATTTTCAATTTACAAATGGTGGATCTAAATACGAAAATTGAAATATATACAGATGAAATCCTTACATTTGAAGCGAAAGAAATTAGTTTGATGAATGCACAGTCAACTTTCTCAACGCCATATGGAAAAGTTGAGTCATTTGAATGGATCTGCCCTCTTGAAAATGTATTGGATGGATCTTGGGTAAAACAAGAAGATTTTAAACAACCTTCTTTATTTGAAGAGGATAACGCATGAGTAAAAAACAAGCAAATTTAGTTTGCTTAATTGTTGCGGCCATTTGGGGTGGTGGATTCATTGCCACAGATGCTGCTTTACAAACGTTTGATCCTTTTACCGTTTTAATGATTCGTTTTATAGGTGCAAGCCTAGTTAGTATTGTGGTTTGTCTTTGTAGTCATGTTAAAGTTTCAAAACAAGCACTATTTCGAGGAAGTATTTCAGGGGTGTTAATATATTTGGCATTCGCATTTCAAACTTTTGGCTTGGCCATGACAAACACGGGTCAAAATGCATTTTTGACAGCTGTCAATGTTGTTCTTGTTCCATATATTGTATGGCTTTTATGGAAAAAGAAGCCAAGCAAAAGACAACTTGGCGCTAGTGTAATATGCTTAGTAGGCATTGCTTGCTTAAGTTTATCAAAAGGCTATTTCCAATTTAGTTTTGGAGATTGTTTATCTTTGATATGTGCTTTGTTTTTTGCGTGTCACATTATTTCTTTGGAATATGCGACTGAAAATAGTAATTCCATTGCGATCAATGCCGTACAGATGAGTGTTGCAGCTTTACTTTCAATTCCTTTCGCATTGTCTTTGGAAACAATTCCACAAAATATTTCAATGCATGCTTACATGAGTTGTGGCTATATGATTGTAGTGGCAACATTCTTGGCATTTCAATTACAGACCTTGGCACAAAAGTATACAGATGCATCGAGTGCAAGTGTACTTTTATGCACAGAATCTTTATTTGCGAATGTATTTGGCTTTGTTCTGCTTCATGAAGCAAAGAGTCCAATTATGATTTTAGGTGGACTTTTGATCTTCTTTTCAGTGATTTTAACTGAATATAGTGGTCAATTCGTATTGTCAAAAGCTTAAAAAGATAGTAAAATAGATGAGTAGATAGTGAGGTTGACTAAAATATGGGTATATCAATTTTTTATACGATAGTGGGAGCCGTCATTGGTGGCCTGGTTACTTTCTACTTCACTCGTAAGAAGTTTGAAAAAGAAATTAAAGAAAATCCACCTATTAATGAAAAGATGATTCGTGCAATGTTCTTACAAATGGGACGTAAACCTAGTGAAGCACAAATTCGTCAAATCATGAAATCGGTAAACGCAAACCGTAAATAATGATAAAGTGTCGCAAGACACTTTTTTTGGTTCGTTGCCTAAATTAAATTTTGGTTATATAATATTGTTGGTTAGTTATATATTTTTAGAAGAGGGTTATTATGAGAGATTTTGATTCAAATCGCATCTATGAAATACTAGGCGAAGAATTTAAAAACATCTATATTGTTGATTGCAAAACTCAACAGATTCATGCTTTTAAGGAAACAGATGTGTTGCCTGGCTTTTCTGCACATATGCTTTATAATGACGCGATGAATCAATATATTGATCATTGTGTATACGAAAAGAATCGTGATATGTTACGTATTGCGCTTTCGTTTAATTCCCTTTATACTCGTTTAGAAAATGCGGAACATTTTAATATTCATTATCAATCTAAAACGGATTCCGAAATTCATTTTATGTACACACACTTTGGCTGTATTAAAGATCATGATAAAATTACTCAAATTGTCATTGGTTTTGCGAATGAAGATTTGGATATTCGAAGAAATAATTTGGATATGATCAACAATGTGATTACACCAAGTGGTTTGAGAAGAAAAATTTTGATTGTTGAAGATAATGATTTAAATCGAGAAATGTTAAAGGCTACTTTAGAAGATGAATATGATGTATTAGAAGCTGTAAATGGGGAAGATGGTTTACAAATTCTATCTCAGAATTATAAAGATATTTCAATTGTTTTATTAGATGTTGTAATGCCTGTGTGTGATGGATTTGAATTCTTAACTCGTCAAAAATCAGATTCTTTGTTAGCTAGTGTTCCAGTCATTGTGACAACGGGAAATAATTCGCAGGAAGATGAGTTGAAATGTTTAGGTCTAGGTGCTGTTGATTTCATCACAAAGCCCTATAATACAAGAATTGTAATGAGTCGAATTGATAGTGTTATTAAGTTAAGAGAATCAAGTATGACTTTGGCAGCCATTGAAAAAGATGAGTTGACAGGTTTATATACAAGACAGGCTTTTTATCATCATGCTCGTACATTGACTAATTTTATGACAGATGAAATTTTTAATATCGTTGTTTTAGATGTGGCTGATTTTAAATTGATCAATGGAACTTACGGAACAAAAAAGGGAAATGAAGTTTTGATTTACCTTGCGAATGCGTTTAAATACTATATCAAAAATGGATTGTTGACACGCTATGAGGGAGATCAATTATTAGCTTTATTCCATAGTAAAGAAAAAATTGATGTGGATCGTATCGAAAACAATTTAAATAAGATTATGGAAGAAGCACCTATTCCAAATATTCGTGTGAAATTAGGAATTTATGAAAATGTAGATACAAGTCTTCAGATACCAATCATGTGTGATCGTGCATTAATGGCTGTGAAGAGTATTTCAAAAGATTTTAAACAGAATATCGCCTTCTTTACGCAGGAAATGAATCAAAAATTACTTGCGCAAAGACAAATGGAAAATGATTTTAAAGATGCAATTAAAAATAGAGAGTTTGTAGTCTATTTTCAACCCAAATATGATGCTTCATCTGAACAAATTGTTGGTGCAGAAGCACTTGTTCGTTGGCAAAAAGAAGATGGAACATTGATTTCACCAGGTTTATTTATTCCATTATTTGAAAGTGATGGTTTAGTTGTTCAACTTGATGAATATGTATTTGAAACCGTATGTCGATTCCAGAAAGATCGAATGAAACAAGGTTTACCGATCCTTCCTATTTCTGTCAATCTATCTCGTGCAAGTATTCACTTTAGTGATGTGGTACAAAGATATATCAATATCATAAAAGAGAATGAAATTCCTTTTAGTTGTGTTCCGATTGAATTGACGGAATCTGCAGCTTTATATTCGCAACAAATTCTTGAAATCACAAATCAAATGGTCAATGCAGGCTTTAAATTACATATGGATGATTTTGGATCCGGATATTCTTCATTAACAACTTTAAATGAATTGAAATTCACAACGGTTAAATTGGATAAGAGTTTAATTGACTATATTGCCAAACCGCGTGGAATGAAAATTGTGCGACAAACGATTGATTTGGGGCATGGTTTAGATATGAAAGTGGTTGCGGAAGGTGTTGAAACCAAAGAACAAAGGGATTGTTTGATCGAAATGAATTGTGATGAAATTCAGGGCTTCTATTATTCAAAGCCTTTAAAACAAGATGATTTTATCGAAAAACTGAGAGCTTAATAAAGCTCTTTTGTTGTATAGGAGAATATATGCCAGTAAAAATCATACGTCAGGATATCACAAAATTAAAAGTGGATGCGATTGTGAATACAACAAATTCAAATTTGGATGCGTCAGGTGGCTTAGATCATTACATTCATCAACTTGCGGGTAAAGAATTAGATGTAGAGTGTAGAAGAATAGGAAAATTGAAAGTGGGACAAGCTTGTCTTACAAGTGGATATAAATTGTGTAAGTATATTATTCATACGGCAAGTCCTATATGGAGTGAAGATAATTATTTGATAAAAGCCTTGTTAGAATCTTGTTATAATTAAGTGGCGAAAACTCCATAGCTTGCTGTGGAGATGAAAGCCACTTTTTGTATTGTATAATGCGTATAAAAAATATATAATATATGTATAAATAGTTCGGAGTTGATATCATGCCTAGACCTAGAACGAGCAATGTTCAGATCAATATTGCCATTCCTGGTGAATGGAAAAAAGAACTGGAAAACCTTGCCAGAATCTATTCGGTTGAAGAAGGTAAAACGATCACTTTTCTGGATTTGATGCGTAGAGGTATCCAGGAAAAGTATCAGTTAAAAGATGTGAATGATCATGAAGAATGAGAATTATCATCGTGCTTCTCATTGTAAGTATTTAGTTCAGTATCATATTATATGGTGTCCAAAGTTCAGATGTGATGGTATGGATGAAACGTTGAAGAAGATTCTTTCTGAAGTTTGTGATGCGTATGGATATATTATAAAAGCTTTAGAGGTCATGCCTGACCATATACATATTTTTGTAGACTGTCCTGCAACAGTTGCACCTTGTGATGTTGTTCGAACGTTGAAATCTATGAGTGCAATCCAATTGTTCAAGGCGTATCCGGAATTGAAGAGATTCTATGCGAGATGTGGAAAATTATGGTCAAATGGATATTTTATATCTTCTGTAGGGCATATCAGTGAAGCTGCAATCAGGAAATATATCGAGGAGCAGAAAAATGATACAACTCGAATTGAAAGCCTATCGTAGATGTTCAGATAGACATGTATTAGTATTGGAAACGAATCTGACTTATGTAGAAAAGTGTCAGATTTTTCATTATGCCGATTTGATTCGTAAAGCCGGTAATGAACTGACTGGAATCATGAAAAAAAGATATGATCAGCTTGTTCGTACGAAAAGGTATCGCAAGTTAAAAAAGCTTTATAAGAAATATGAGGATGCCGATAATAAAAAGGCATTAAAAGATGTATGTGATCAGATGAAGGAAATGCAGAAACAGTATGATGTGACATGGGATTACTGCAGAACTTCAATGATTCCCATTAAAAAGAAATATGGAATCGATGCCGTATTTGCACTAACGAAAGCGGAGGATGTATTTCGTGGAATCGAAAAATGTCTTTATTCGGATGGAGAAACAGTTCATTTTAAAAAGCGTGGAGATCTTCCATGTATTCGTGCTAAACAGATCAATCGTGGAATCATAATGAAACAAATGAATTTCAAATTCAAGAATATGGAGTTTGGTGCAAGAATCAAAGACCGCTATGAACAAGAGGAAGTGGATGCCATACTGTATTATTTGAAGAATGCAGAATTCATGGATTCTATAGCGGCAAATACATATAAAGAAACCAACATTTGTATTTCGACATACAGACCTTGTTACGTGAGTCTTGTATGTAAAAAGATTCGTGGTAAATTAAGAGTCTATGTACATATCACTATTGAAGGTGTATCTAAACCTAAACAGGATCGTTTCGGCAATTTTAAACATAACAAAGGAAAAGGCATTGTTGGATGTGATATTGGAACACAGACAATTGCGTATACAACAGAAACGAAAGCAGGTTTAAAAAATCTTGCAGAAAGAGGAAGTTCAATTGAAGTCAATGAACGAAAAGAAAGACGGATCTATCGTGCAATGGATAGGAGCCGTAGAGCAATGAATCCAGACAACTACAATGAGGATGGAACTATCAAAAAAGGAAAGAAGAAGTGGACTTACTCGAATCGCTATAAGAAATTGAGAACAAAACATACAGAGCTATGCAGAATCAATGCGACCAATCGACATTTAGCTATCAATGAAGATGTAAATGAATTAAGAAGCTTAGGGGATGTTTTTGTGACAGAGCCAAAGAATGCCAAGAAACTGCAGAAGAAAGCTAAAACTGGAAAGCGTAAGAAAAGATTTGGTAGATCTATAAAAAATAGATGTCCAGGCTATTTTCAAAGTCAGGCTAAAAGAAAGTTCGGAATCTATGTTGAAGTGACAAATGACTATAAGGCAAGTCAATATGATCATACGAGTGATGAATACATTAAGAAATCGTTGTCACAAAGAATGTATAAACTAAGTGATGGAACAATGGTACAAAGAGATCTATATTCATCCTTTCTTTTGTACTGCATTGATCTAAATACAAACAAAATCGATAAGAACAAGTGCATGCATGAATTTGAGAAACAGTATAAAAATCAAAATGAAACGATTGAATATATCCAGATGAATCAGATCAAAGTCATGAACAGTGGAATAAGAGTAAATTAAGTAAATGTTAAATGGGGAGATTGACTATGCTTCCATGTAGAGATACAGAAAACAATCGCTAATGTGCTAAATGTAGTGCTTGATTGTAGAGTTCACTGCTCCAACAGAAAGACAGGAATCCAAAGTTTGAAAATAATGTACGATTGCTGCATAATGTTGTCAGTTCAGAACCCTCACTGCTTGCGGTGAGGAGTAGTCAGATATTCCGGGAGTTACAAATCGTAAGTATGCAAATTCTTTCTTTAAACGTTTATTTGAAAATCTGAAACAGATCCATGTTGAATCGATAGATAATCATCCGGTTGTATTAAGTCTTGGTGCCTGTTTCTTTGATGGGAAAGAAGATTTAAGTTTTGATGAATTATATTGTAGAGCGGACTCAGCTATGTATGAAAGTAAAAAAATGGATGGCTTTAGTGCAACTATTTTCAGAAAAAAATAGACTCTTTGTGAACAGAAAGGCTAATTTGTGTTTATAATACGCACAAGTGTTAAAAAATAGTAAACATTTTGTTGTTTTTGTGGTATTATACCCGAAACGGAGGGAAATATATATGCAGAAGTATGTAGAAATCAAGCGAGATGGTTTAACACTTCGTGGTATGCTTCATATTCCAAATGATGTTGTAAGTCAAAAAGTGCCTATGGTCATTCTTCTTCATGGTTTTTGTGATGATCGAAATGAAATTAATTTTGTACATAATGAATTGTCTTTAAGACTATGTGATGCTGGTATTGCCAGTGTTCGTTTTGATATGAATGGCAGTGGTGAAAGTGATGGAAGATTTGAAGATATGACCGTTTCAAGTGAAATTTTAGATGCACAAGCCATGTTGAGATATGTTCGATCCTTGGATTTTGTCGATACGAATAAAATTGCACTTCATGGATGTAGTCTAGGCGGGTGTGTGGCCAGTATGGTGGCAGGAAAGTGTAAAGATCAGATTCGAGCTTTATCCTTGTGGTGTCCAGCACCAGATTTAGTTTATAACTTAAAGGAGCATAAAACTTTGTGTGGCCAAGATGTTTCGAATATTGAAGCAGATGGATGTGCCGATGTAGAAGGGTTAAAATTGAGCCTGAAGTTTTATCAAGACGCTTGTACATTAGATCCATATTCAGAAGCAAGCTTGTTTGATAAGAATGTATGTACGATACATGGAGATCAAGATATTACGGCTTCTTGTGAATGTAGTTATAAATATAAAGAAATTTTTAAGGAAAGAGCAAAATGTATTATTGTCAAAGGGGCAGAGCACAGATTTAAATCGTTTGCGTTTAGAGAAGCTAGAATTCAAGGTGCTCTAGACTTTTTGAAAGAAGAATTATTATAAAGAAAGTGAAGGAATTTGATATGAATCATGAAAGAAAAGAGCCAACAACACTATTTGCGATTGTTTCATTTTTGGTAATTATTGCCATACTTATTATTATGATCAACATGGGATGTAATACAACACTATCTGTTTTTTCGGGTGTTATTGTGTCTGTAATTACAACTCGATTGTTGAATATTCCATGGAATGAAGTGGAACGTAATATCATCAAAACGGCCGCAGAATGTATGCCTACATTTTTAATTGTGATTATGGTGGGTATGCTTGTAGGAATTTGGATGGCTGGTGGGACTGTTCCCACATTAATGTATTATGGTATGCAAGTTGTATCTCCAAAAATATTAGTACCACTAGCTTTTGTGCTTTGTGCTTTAACCAGTGAATTTACAGGAACTTCATTTGGTTCAGTTGCCACAATGGGTCTTGCGATGGTAGGAATTGCCTCTACGACTAGTATTCCAGTACCATTGGTAGTGGGTGCTGTTGTTTCTGGTGCATGGTTAGGGGATAAGATGTCTCCATTATCCGATACAACCAACTTGGCAAGCGGAGTTAGTAAAGTGCCTTTATATGATCATATTCATTCTATGCAGTACACTACGCTTCCAGCAGCTGTAGTTGCCTTAGTATTATTTACAATTGCGGGGCTTTATTATAGTGGTGGAAGTATGGATCTTGCCCAACAAAAATTAATTATGGATACTTTAAGTCAACATTTCACAATTAATATTTTATTGATTTTACCAGCGATTTTAGTTATTTTGATTTCTGTATTTAAACTTCCATCTTTGTTAGGTATGGGACTTGCAGTTGTAGTATCGGCTATTTTTGCGATGGTGTTTCAAGGTGTAAATTTTGTAGATTTAATGAATTATGCTTTTAATGGTTTTAGTATTGAAACAGGTGTATCCATTGTAGATCCAATGTTGAACCGTGGTGGTGTTCTTTCGATGTCTGAATTATTAGTTACATTTATGGTGGCAAGTGTAATGGGCGCTGTCATTACGTCTTCTGGTATTTTGGATGTTTTAGCTAAAAATGTTTTATTGAAGTTCATAAAGAATCGTACTGTATTGGTGTTTGTCACTTTAGTATATTGTTACATTGTAAATTTTTTAACAGCAGGTGGACAAACTGTATCTATTATTGTAACGGAACAGACTTTTGAATCTACATATGAAGATATGAATATTTCGCGTAAAGTATTATCAAGAACGCTAGAAGATTCTGGTACTTTATCAGCGCCAATCGTTCCTTGGGGTGTTGCGACAATTTATGTCATGGGTGTGCTTGGATGCAGTACGGCATATATTCCATATGCTTGGTTTATCTTTATTGTTCCTGTTTTCTCAATGATTTGCGCAATCACTGGAATTGGTGTTTGGGATAAGGAAGAAAAGCCTGTTCGAAAATAAATTTTATAAAACTTTACTATCTTTTAAAAATGGTGTATAAATTTAATGTAAATAAAAAAAGGGAGCTTGTAGTACAGGCTGAGAGGAAAGTATGACTTTCGACCTATAACCTGATTTGGATAATGCCAACGTAGGGAAATACTTTGTCTTTTTTAGTGTGAGTATACCTATATTGGTTGCTCACTTTTTTTTAGTGGCAAGATGGGAGCACCACTTTTTGTCACGTTAAAAAATCATTTGGAAAAGGAGAATTAAAAATGAACACAAATGAAAGTACAGTAAGTACAGGCGCTACATATACCACTCAGATGGATGCTGCGCGTAAAGGTATTATTACGCCAGAAATGAAGATTGTAGCCCAAAAAGAAAAAATGACAGAGGAAGAACTAAGAGCGTTAGTGGCTTGTGGAAAGGTTGTAATTCCGGCTAATAAAAACCACAAATCATTAGATCCTGAAGGCGTTGGTAGCATGCTACGAACAAAGATCAATGTCAACTTAGGTGTTTCTAGAGATTGTAAAGATTATGATGTAGAAATGAAAAAGGTTATGGCTGCTGTAGACTTAGGCGCTGAATCTATTATGGATTTATCAAGTCATGGAAATACACAACCATTCCGTCAAAAATTAACATCCGAATGTCCAGCTATGATTGGTACAGTTCCTGTATATGATAGTGTGATTCATTATCAAAGAGATTTAAACACATTAACTGCCAAGGATTTTTTGGATGTGATTGAGTTGCATGCCAAAGATGGTGTTGACTTTGTGACTTTGCATTGTGGAATCACAAGAAAAACGATTGATCAAATTAAAAAACATAAACGTAAAATGAATATCGTTTCTCGTGGAGGAAGTTTAGTGTTTGCGTGGATGTCAATGACGGGGGAAGAAAATCCATTCTATGAATTTTATGATGAAATCTTGGATATTTGCGAAAAATATGATGTAACGATTTCTTTAGGAGATGCTTGTCGTCCAGGATGTTTAGCAGATGCGACAGATGTGTGTCAAATTGAAGAATTGGTTCGTTTGGGAGAACTAACAAAACGTGCATGGGATCATAATGTCCAAGTGATTGTTGAAGGACCTGGACATGTTCCTTTGAATCAAGTAGCTGCAAATATGCAAGTTCAGCAACAAATTTGTATGGGAGCTCCATTCTATGTGTTAGGCCCATTAGTTACAGATATTGCACCAGGCTATGATCATATTACGGCCGCTATCGGTGGTGCTGTTGCAGCTATGTCGGGTGCAGCTTTCTTATGTTATGTAACGCCTGCAGAACATTTGGCTTTACCAAATGTAGAAGACACAAAACAAGGTATTATTGCCTCTAAGATTGCAGCCCATGCAGCGGATATTGCCAAAGGTGTTCCTGGCGCTAGAGATATTGATGACAAGATGGCTGATGCAAGAAAGAATCTAGATTGGGATGCTCAATTTGAGTGTGCGCTAGATCCAGAAACTGCAAAAGCAATTCGTCAATCTCGTATGCCAGAAGAAGATCACAGTGATACTTGTAGTATGTGTGGAAAATTCTGTGCTGTAAGAAGTATGAATAAGGCTTTGTCTGGAGAAAATATTGATATTTTGTAACGTTTGTACATTTTAGTAAGGGTTTGTAAAAATTAACTGAATTTAGTCAAGAGTGGATAGAATATGATATATTAAATATATAGCTTTATTGTTAGATTCATCTATAACAAACGTTAATGAATGACGTATGTTAATTATGATTCAATAGACAACGAGTTAGAAAGGGTAATTTATGAGTGAGTTTGTATTAGATTTTTTTGAGGGGAAGAATCTTGCGACGATCGAAAAAAAGAAACATTCATATTTAATGATAGATGGTCATGATCAGGCAGATATTTATATATTAAAAGATGGAATAGTAAAAACGAGTATTATATTAAGTGATGGTCGTGAATTTAACATTATGTATTTAAAAGGTTTCGATGTGCTTTCACTTTTAAAAGATGAAATAAAAAAGGTTACTTCAGCATCTTTTCATATTCGTATTGAAAGTGATATGGCTGTATTCTATCGTGTGAATCGCAAATTGTTTTCAAAATTTTTAAGTGAAAACAAAGAGTTAAGAGATTATATGGATGCATATTATCGTAAGAAGTTGTCGGAAGCCATTTATCGCCAGCAATTAATGACTATGAATGGTAAAAATGGTGCCGTATGTGCTTTTATTTATTATCTGGTTGGATTATTTGGAAGAGAAGTTAAAAAGGGGATCTTTATTGATCTTCAAGTCACAAATGATGATATTGCAGGTTTTTGCGGTGTATCTACAAGAAATAGTGTAAATCGTATCTTACGTGGATTAAGACAACAAGGTGTCATAACAATGGTATATCATAAAATCCTAGTTCTAGATGTGGATTATTTAAAGAAGTTTATTTAATTGTAAGCTTCTTTTTTTGTGCAATTTTGTGAATTATTTAAGATGAATGAGTGGACTTGTTAATATGAAGGTAGAAAGGTTAGGGGAAAATGATATTCCATAAAAGAATTATTGAGTAAATAAAAAGGGGAATCGTTTCTGATTCTCCTTGATTAAAAAAAGTTTGCCAAAAATGAGAGATTTAAAAATAAAAAAGTTCTGAATTCTTTTATATAAAGTAAATTCAGAACTTTGAGTTTCAAACTGGCAGGGGTAGTAGGACTCGAACCCACATCAACGGTTTTGGAGACCGCTATCTTAGCCTTTGGACGATACCCCTAAGTGCCTGTTAATGATAACATGAATTAAATGGTTGTGCAAGCTCTTTTTTTAAAAAATCTCAATTGACAATAATATGAGGGTTACTTATAATTAATTAGGTATTGTAAAGAACATACCTAAAAGGAGGCTCTTATGTCAAGCCAAGTAGTTGTAGGTACCCAATGGGGCGATGAGGGTAAAGGAAAAATCGTCGATGTTTTAGCAGAAAAGGCGGATATGATCGTTCGTTTCCAAGGTGGAGATAACGCAGGTCATACAGTCATTGTAAATGGTAAGAAACATGTATTGCACTTATTACCAAGTGGTGTTTTACATGAAGAAGCAACTTGTATCATTGGTCCAGGAGTTGTTTGTAACCCATTCGTATTATTAAAAGAAATGGAACAATTAGAAAAAGATGGTTTATCAACTAAACACATCATTATTAGTGACCGTGCACAGATGTTAATGCCATATCATCAATATCAAGATGAATTAGAAGAGCAAGCTGCATCTAATAAAATCGGAACTACAAAACGTGGAATTGGTCCATGTTATGCAGATAAGTATGCTCGTCATGGTATTCGTTATCATGAATTTAAGGATTTTGAACATTTTAAAGTTCGTTTAAAAGATTGTTTAAATTTCAAAAACAAATTATTTACTGCCGTATATGGTGGAAAAGCTATGGATTACGATAAGATGGTAGCTGATTTTGAAGCTATTTATGATCGTATTATCCCTATGATCCAAGAAACAACACACTTAGTCAACGAAGCTTTGGATGAAGATAAGACAGTATTGTTTGAAGGGGCTCAGGCAGCTATGCTTGATATCAACTATGGAACATATCCATATGTAACTTCTTCAAGTCCAACAAGTGCTGGTGTTACTACAGGTGCTTGTATTGCACCAAGTCGTATTCAGACTGTTGTAGGTGTTGTTAAAGCGTATTCAACTCGTGTTGGTGAAGGACCATTCGTTACTGAATTATTAGATGAACAAGGTGAATGGATTCGTGAACACGGTGGAGAATATGGAGCTACTACAGGTCGTCCTCGTCGTTGTGGATGGTTGGATCTATTAACTGTAAAACACGCAAACTTAATGAGTGGATTAACAGATATTGTTATCACTAAGATTGACGTATTAGACGGTTTGGATGAAATCAAGGTTTGCGTTGGATACGAAATTGATGGTAAAGAATATAATTATATTCCTAGTGATCAGGCAGATGTTGCCAAAGCTAAACCAATCTATAAGACTTTCAAAGGTTGGAAGACAGATATCACTAAGATGACTACAGTAGATCAATTGCCTCAAGAATGTTTAGACTATGTACACTTCATTGAAGAATTCACAGGCGTACGTGTTTCTATGATTTCTGTAGGACCAGATCGTGTTAATAATATTTACGTACATGAGATCAAGTAATTTGATCTCTTTTTTGATAATGATGTAATGGATGTATTGACAGAAGTTCAAAGATTGTGGGGTAAATATGAATAAAAAATATTTTTTCTTTGATATTGATGGTACTTTAACTGATCGAAACACTGGTAAAATCGTACCGAGTGCACAAGTGGCTTTAAATGAACTTCAAAAGGCAGGTCACTTTGTAGCTATTGCGACAGGTCGTGCTCACTATAAAGCACGTAAGTTTATGGAAAGTGTGGGTTTACATGATATGGTTTGTTGCGGTGGTGGCGGATTAGTCATACATGATGAATTGGTTCAAAATATTCCTCTAGATTTAGAAAAATCAAAGGCAATTGCTAGACAAGCACTATCTTTAGGATATGGTGTTTTATTTGCGCTAGACGATTCGATTAAGGTATATACAAAGGATCATACATTCCAAAATCAAGTGGGTGATCGTAAGGAACCTACAGAATATATTTATGATGAAAATTTGGATGTGGATCAATTGGATGTGATTTATAAAATGTATATTTCTATTCCAAAAGAAAAAGAAGAAGGATTAACATTAAAGGATACATTAGGGAATATGCGTTTTGTACCCGATTATTTAATGTTTCAATATGATGCAAAACATCAAGGAATCTTGGATATGATGCAGCATATTGGTGGTGATTTAAAAGATGTGGTTGTCTTTGGGGATGACACCAATGATAAGGTGATGTTTGATCCACAATGGACAAGTGTTGCGATGGGAAATGCATGTCAAGAATTAAAAGATATCGCAACAATAGTTACAGATGCCAATGTAGATGATGGAATTTATAATATTTGTAAGAAAATGGAATGGATTTAGCGTCGAAAGGCGCTTTTTTTTGCGCAAAAATTAAAATTTATTAGAAAAAGTGCATTTTTTTACGTATATGAGTATGTAGGAAATGCCTACTAGAAATGAGGTGCTCATGCGTAGCGCAAATTTATTAAATGATTTCGCCTTTAAGTATGTGTTTGGCGAAGATTGTAAGGAGGCAAACGATGCCTTAAAATCATTACTCACGGTATTTTTGGAAAGAAAGGTGGTGAATGTACATGTAACGAATGTGGGGGTTGATCCAATACTTGAAGCTTTTGTAGAATTTGACGACAACACCAAGATGAAATTAGCTATTCTGATAGATCAAAATATAATCAAATTACATCGCTTATCTGAATATTATCTTATGAGGTTGTTTGGACCACAGGAAGAATATGATTTAAACCCATGTCAAGTCATTGCGTTCTATGATGGTAAGGAATGTGAATTTGAAATAGATCTTCAATTTAGAAATGATAATGGTATTTTGTTTTTTCCGGATGGCATGTTGAAAATATCTGTGTATTCAACACAAAATTTAGATAAGTCTTATGATCAGATGAATGATAAAGAAAAAATGGTATATTACTTTTTGAATTGTCGTGATAATGGTAAAACTAAGATGATAGAAAATGATGAAGTAATTCAAACGGTAGAAAAACGAGTAGAAACCATATCGAATGATTGTTGGACAAAATGGACTGAAGACTTTAGAATACAACAAGAAAATGAACTAAAACTTGAATTTGAAGAAGCTCATAAACGATTAGAGGAGGCTCAAAAACGATTAGAGGAAGCAAATAAAAAAAGTACAAGAAGCAAATAAACGTGTAGATGAATCTGATAAGCTGGTTGATAAGATGAATCAAGAAATGACTTAGATGGTTCGAACTATGCTTTCAAATGGTATGAGTGTATCTCAAGTTGCGAAATGTTTATCGAGAAGTGAAGGAAAAATCATGAAAAGGATTTTTTAGTCGTCTTTATGACGACTTTTTTTCTTGCCACTTTAAGTGGAAAAAGAAGATTTGAAAATTATTCTGTTAATATTTAATATATAGTTAACAATTTGCTCGAGAAAAATTGTATACGAGGAGAGCGAAAATGGAAAAAATTCAAAATGTTCTTATGAAGTATTTGATGCCAATTGCGAACAAGCTTGAACAACAAAAACACATTCAAGCTATCAAAGATGGAATCGTTGCTTCAATACCTATTATTATCGTTGGTTCATTCTGCACTATTTTCTTAGGTATTGCCAACCTTTTAGGAAGTGGACCTGTTTATGATTTTTTAAATGCAAATATGGGGGTCTTGACATATGCATCAGCATTCACAAACGATATGCTTGCGGTATATGCAACATACTTTATTGCGAAAACTTTATCTGAAAAATATGATTTAAAAGGAAGTCAACCTGCTGTCACAGCTTTAGTTGTTTTCTTCATTCTTTGTGCTGTAGTCAAAGATGGTCAACTAAATACATCTTATTTAGGATCAACTGGATTATTTACAGGTATTGTTGCAGCCCTATTTACAGTTGAAATTTATCACATTTGTTACGAGCGTAAATGGTATATTAAAATGCCAGAAAGTGTACCACCAATGGTACAAGATAGCTTTGCAGCCTTAGTACCGTTAGTATTGAATACAATTATCGCCGTTGCGATCGCAAATCTTTCGTTAACATTTGGTAAGGTAGCCTTCCCACAATTGATTATGAATGTATTAGCACCAGCTGTAACAGGCATGGATACACTACCAGCTTTATTGATTGTGATGTTCTTAACTCAGCTATTATGGTTCTTTGGATTACATGGACCAAGTATTACTTCTGCTGTATGGGCAACTTTTGCGATTGCGTATGCCGCTGAAAATATTGCAGCATATACAGCAGGACAACCTGTTCAACATATTTTCACGTTTGGATTATTCTATGGTATATTATGTGTATCAGGATCTGGTTTAACATTAGGATTAAATATTTTAATGATGAAATCAAAGGCGAAATCTTTGAATTCAGTAGGTAAGGTATCAATTATTCCTAGCTTGTTTGGAATCAATGAACCATTGATTTTTGGTACGCCAATTATCTTGAATCCATTTATGTTTATTCCATTTGTGTTCGGACCATTGATCTGTACAACAATTGTATATTTAACAATGAATTTAGGCTTAGTCGGTAAACCAATTGCCAATCCTCCAGGATTCTTGCCTCCAGGAGTAAGTGCATTCTTAATGACATTAGATTGGAAGGCTGTAGCCCTAGTATTTGTATTGTTGATTCTACAAACTGTGTTCTATTATCCATTCTTTAAGATGATGGAAAAAGAAGAGCTACAAAAAGAACAAGCTTTAGAAAAATAGGAAGAGAAACATGTTAACAGCTAGGCAATTAAAAATTATAAAATTGATTATGAATAATCCCGGGATTCATGGAAAAGAAATATCAGAAAATCTAAATGTGTCAACACGAACTATACGTAATGAAATCACATTTATGAATGATGTGACAAACTGTATATTAATACGTTCGAGTACCAAACAAGGATATATGATCAATGATGAGCACCTAGACATTATTCATAACATAGTCAATCAGGATAATGAAAATGTAGATCTAGCTGTCTATCGTATTTACAAAATTATAGGTAAAATACTATTCTTTGAGGATTGCAGTATATATGATTTATCTGAATTATTAGGTTTATCCGATTCTGTAATCCGCAAAGAAATCAATAAAGTGATTCAGTTTTTGTTGAAAAACTACAATGTGGAATTATTCAAGCTAAAAAAAGATGAGTGTGTCATTTTATTAGAAGAAAGTGAAATTCGTGAGCTTCTTTTTAAAATCGTAAAAGACATGGCACTCGAAAATCCAGATGCATTAATGGATATTCTTTATATGCTTCTAAGTGATTCGTGGGTTATGAAATATTATAAATCCACAAAGGAAGATGTAATCAAAATCATGAATGGAGAACAAGTCTATTTATCAGAAACAGACTTATCCATTTTTGCAGCATGCATCTTGATATGTCGAGTACGAAATCTAAATGGATACAATCTCGAAGATAATCAAATAAGTTCTCCCGACGATCTTTATACTCGTGTCATTACTAAATTATGTATGCAGTCGTCTTATTTAGAACAGGCAGATATTCCGATTCTATATAATCTTTTACATACATTTAAAATAAAATCAACAGATGAAGTACCAAAAATCACAGATTTTACAGTGCTTGTATTTGATGAATTCTGTAATGAAGTATTTGATAAATATTCAATCAACTTAAAGGAATCGGAAACTTTATCGAGTAAAATGCTTTTGCACATAGAGTTTATGAATCGACGAGTTATTGGTGGATATGAATTGAAAAATCCCATTGTTGATGATGTAAAGACAAAGTTTCCATTTGCGTTTGAAATCAGCATGATGATTGTTCCCATTCTTTTCAAATACAAACGTGTTTATGTTACAGAAGATGAAATTTCATATTTAACTGTATATGTGGCACAATTTTTAGAGAATGAAAATGTAAAACTTAAAACAATCGTTGTCACAAGTCAGCGCCATAGCGTTAAACAATTGTTGACACAATGGCTTGAAATGTATTTTAAAAACCAGATTGCGATTGTAGATATCATAAATAAGGAAGCTTTGAAAAAGATGGATCTTACATCCATTGATTTAGTCATTACGTTGGATTCATTTCTTATCTTAAAAGATGTTGAAGTATTCAGTATGGATAAGTTGCCAGAAATCAAAGATATTGAACGATTGAATTCAATGATTCACATGATTCGTATGAATAAACGTGTTTCTAAGATATTAGATTGTTATATTCAAAAAGAACATGTAAAGGTATATCCAGACACAAAAGAGCTTTCAGAACTTTTACAAGAGATGTCTCAAAAGTTACATGAATCAGGATTCATATCCGATACAAAAGGATTCTATGAAGATGTTTTGTTGAGAGAAAAGAATTATCCAACCAATTTAGGATCACAAATGATGGTTCCACACGCTCTGTTTACATTTGCCGATAAAACAGGTATCGAAGTGGCCTTGCTGAAAAAGCCATTAGAACATGATGGAAATCAAGTGCAGCTCGTATTCTTATTAGCACTCGAAAAGAAACGAAACGATGAAATGAACTTGTTGTTTCAATTCTTTAACCAAATTGTTTCACACAAAAAATATATGCATGAACTTCTTCAAAGTGAAGATAGTGATGCCTTCATTAAAAACTTATATAGTTTTAAATTGTTAGAGTAAAAAGCAATAAAATCAAACATAATATATGTATCAATTTATTGTCTTATGAAAAGAAAGTGAGATAGTAAAATGAAGAAATTTTCAATTGTTATTGCAGGTGGAGGAAGTACATATACTCCAGAAATTATTTTAATGTTGTTAGACAACTTAGATCGTTTACCATTAAGAAGTATCAAATTATATGATAACGATGAAGAACGTCAAAATCATGTCGCAAAGGCGTGCGAAATCTTAATCAAAGAAAAAGATCCAACCATTCAATATGTCGCAACAACAGATCCAGAAGTAGCTTATACAGATGTTGACTTTGTATTAGCACACATTCGTGTAGGTAAGCTTGAAATGAGATCTCTAGACGAAAAAATTCCATTGAAATATGGTGTTGTTGGACAAGAAACATGTGGTCCTGGTGGAATGGCTTATGGTTTACGTAGTATTCCGGGTGTATTGGAAAACATTGAATATATGGAAAAATATTCACCAAATGCGTGGATGTTAAATTATTCCAATCCGGCTAGTATTGTAGCAGAGGCATGTCGTCGTTTTAAACCAAACTCAAGAGTAATCAATATTTGTGATATGCCAATTGGTATGGAGCATACAATTGCACGTATTTTAGGTTTCAAAAGCCGTAAAGAAATGTGCATCCGTTATTATGGATTGAATCATTTCGGATGGTGGACATCTATCAAGGATAAGGATGGAAAAGAATATATTCAAGACTTGATTGCACACCAATTAAAATACGGTAACTGTTTAGCCGATGATGACGCATCACATTATACAGATAGCTCATGGTTTGATACAGCTAAAAAGGTAAAGGATATTATCGCAATCGATCCTACGATGTGTCCAAATTCATATTTCCAATATTATTTGTTTGGAGATGATATGGTTGCACATACAGATCCAAATTATACTCGTGCTGATCAAGTTGTGGATACAAGAGAAAAGCGTGTATTTGGTGAATGTGCTCGTATTGAAAAGGCTCAAACAGCTAAAGATACAACACTACAAATCGGTATTCATGCTGAATTTATTGTGGATCTAGCAACGGCCTTAGCATTTAATACGCATGAAAGAATGTTGTTGATAGTTCCAAATAACGGAGCAATTTCAAACTTTGAAAACGATGCTATGGTTGAAATTCCTTGTATTGTTGGAAAAGATGGATATGAACCACTAACTGTGGGTGAAATTCCACATTTCCAAAAGGGATTGATGGAACAACAAGTGAATTGTGAAAAGCTTGTTGTCGATGCGTATGAGCAGCACAGTTATTTAAAAATGTTACAGGCATTAACTTTAAATAAATGTGTTCCAAATGCCAATGTGGCAAGAAAAATTTTAGATGATTTTATTGAGGCGAATAAAGCATATTGGCCAGAATTAAAATAGAAAGAGGAAGTCAAAATGAAAATATTGTTATGCTGTAATGCAGGGATGTCAAGTTCAATTCTTGTTAAAAAAATTAGAGATGTTGCCGAAAAAACAGGTGAAGAAATTGAAGTGAGTGCAGTAGCTAATGCTTCAATTAAGAACGAAGTGGGTAAATGGGATGTATGCTTAGTAGGTCCACAATTGGTTTTTGCGGTTGATTCAATTCATCAACAATTAAATATTCCAGTTGCAAGTATTGAACCTAGAGCATACGCGATGGCAGATGGAGCTGCTGCTATTGAAATGGCAAAGAAATTATTGGGGTAATATGGCTAACGTTGAACAAATATCACAAGTTGCTATGCAAGTTATTACATATGCTGGTATGGCAAAGTCAAATTATTTAGAAGCTCTTAAATATTATCGTGAAAAAGATCAAACAGCTTACGAACAATCAATGTCAAATGGAGATGAAAGTTTTTCACAAGCCCACGAAGCCCATCTTCAATTGTTACAGCAGGAAATGAATACGCAAGAACCACAAATCACAATGTTGATGGCGCATGCGGAAGATCAGCTTATGTCAGCAGAAACAATAAAGACTTTGATTCAAGAAATAATTTTATTAATAGAAAGTAGAGGCAAATAAAATGACAATTTGGGCAGACATTCAGACAAAGAATGGCTTTGCATCGGACGAAGTACAATCTTCATTACAGAAGTATATTCGTCGTGCAAAAGTTGAAGAAGCTTGTCAAGCAGCCTATGAATTATATACTTCAGGACCTGTCTTCTTAGACAAAATGTGGTCTCGTCTAGAAACGATTGCAGTTGAAGATGTTGGATTTGGAGATTTAAATGTTCCAGTTTTAATTCATGCACTTGATCAGATGCGTAAAAATTTCCCATACAATGATGGGGATCAACCTATGTATTTTATTCATGCGATTCGCGTGCTTTGTACATGTACAAAGGATCGTTCAAGTGATTATTTGAAAAATATCATTATTAAGGAATCGGCTATGGGAAAAGTGGTGGAAGTACCAGATATCGCATTGGATAAACACACTAAACGTGGACAAGAAATGGGACGTGGATCAAAACACTTCTTCGAAGAAGCCACAAAAGTGATTCCACAATTAGAAATCGACAATGATTATCGTGAACGCTATGGAAAGATTCTTGAAACATATGATCCAGATCATGTTGTTGAGAATGCATTCAAATATAGTTCAGAACAATATTAATGGAAAGTGAGTGTAAGAGAATATGTCATATAATATTTGGGCTGCCGCAAAAACAAGAAATGGCTTAGCCGCAGATGAAGTGATTTCTACACTTCAAAAAAGCATTCGACGCAATAAAGTAGAAGAAGCATGTCAAGCTGCTTATGAATTATATATCACAGGACCTTTGTTTTTAGATAAGCTATGGCGTCGATTACTAACAATTTCAGTTGAAGATATTGGCTTTGGAAATTTACAAGCGGCTGTGCAAGTCAACACATTAAATGAAGTACGTAAAACATATGCGTATGATGATGGGGATCAGCCAATGTATTTTATCCATGCGATTCGTTTACTTTGTGCAAGTACAAAAGATCGTTCAAGTGATTATTTGAAAAATATTATTATTAAAGAAGCAGCCATGGGAAAAGTCATGGAAGTTCCAGATATAGCTTTGGATAAACACACTAAACGTGGACAAGAAATGGGACGAGGATCAAAGCACTTCTTTGAAGAGGGAACAAAGGTCATTCCTCAATTGAAAATTGATAATGATTATCGTGAAAGATATGGTAAGATTTTAGAGAAGTATGATCCAAATCATGTTGTACCGAATGCATTTAAGTATAACCCAGGACAATATTAAGATTGAAAGACCAGCTTTGACTGGTCTTTATTTTAGGAGGAAATTATGTCAACAGCACACAATAGCGCAAATATAGAAGATGTCGCAAAAGTCGTTTTAATGCCAGGTGATCCATTAAGAGCTAAATTGATTGCCGAAAATTTTTTAAAGGATGCCGTATTATTTAATGATGTACGAGGCATGCTAGGATATACAGGGACTTATAAAGGAAAAAGAGTTTCTGTCATGGGAAGCGGAATGGGAATGGCAAGTATGGGAATCTATTCCTATGAACTTTTTAAATTCTATGATGTTGATGCCATTATACGAGTTGGTAGTACAGGAAGTTATTCTGAAAGATTACCAATGAAGTCTGTAGCTTTAGTCAAAGGAAGTTATTCAGAATCTACCTATGCCTTAGCACAAAGTGGTGATAAAGATACAATGCAATATCCAGATGAAGATTTAAATAAGTTGATTGAAAGTGTAAGTCAAGAAGTTTCAATTCCTGTTGTAAAGACAAATACACATTCTAGTGATGTGTTCTACTATGAAGGGGACTTGGAACAACCAGAAAAAATGGTTGAAGAACAGGATGTGCTTTGCGTCGAAATGGAGAGTTTTGCCCTATTCCACAATGCCAAGGTATTGAATAAAAAGGCGGCTTGTTTATTAACGGTATCGGATTCATTAAGTACAAATGAACATTTAAGTGCGGATGAAAGACAAACATCCTTTAATGAAATGATTACTCTTGCCTTAGAAAGTGCAATTCGCTTATGAAATACAAAAAAATAGTTTGTGTCGTTATTGATTCTTTTGGGATTGGACAAGCTACAGACGCCAAAGAATTTGATGATGTAGGTGCCGATACTTTTGGACATATCCTAGAATATCGCCCAGATTTAAAGATAGATAATCTATATCAATTAGGTTTAGGAAATCTTCATCCTTGTGGTAAAGCTTTACAATCAAAAGGCTATGCTTGTAAGATGCATGAGGCAAGTTGTTCCAAAGATACAATGACAGGTCATTGGGAAATGATGGGAATTCATACGACAAAACCATTTAAAACATTTACTGAAAATGGTTTTCCTGATGAATTGGTTCAGGAATTAGAAAGATTAACAGGCCATGTCTTTATTGGAAATAAGAGTGCAAGTGGAACGGAAATTTTAGATGAGTTGGCGATGGAAGAGATTCAATCGAATGGAAAGAAATTGATACTTTATACATCGGCCGATAGTGTTCTACAAATTTGTGGACATGAAGAAGTGACTGGATTAGATGAGCTATATCGTGTATGTCAAATTGCTCGAGAAATAACTCTAAAACCAGAATACAAGGTAGGAAGAGTCATTGCCCGTCCTTATGTTGGAGATTCAATTGGTCACTTTACACGCACGAGCAATCGTCATGATTATGCTTTGTCTCCATCGAGTAAAACCGTTTTAGATGTCTTAAAATCAAATGCATTTGATGTGATTGGTATTGGTAAGATTTCTGATATTTTTAATGGGCAGGGAATCACAAAGAGTATTCATTCGACTTCAAGTCATGAGGGTATGCTTCAAACGATTGAAGAAATGAAAAAAGATTTTACAGGTTTATTATTTACGAACCTTGTGGATTTTGATGCCAAATGGGGCCATCGAAGAAATGTTTCTGGATATGCCGATGAACTTGAAGATTTTGATGTCTTGCTAGGGCAATTACTTTCAGTTCTTGATTCAGATACACTATTGATCATCACGGCCGATCATGGAAATGATCCAACCTATAAAGGAACGGATCATACTCGAGAGTGTGTGCCATGTTTAATGTATTCACCTAGTATGAAAGAACATGGAATATTGGACGATTCAAGTTCTTTTGGTGTTCTTGGTGCAAGTGTTTTAGATAACTTTGATTTATCAAAACCATCTGATTTGATTGGTGAGTCTATTCTTAATTTGACAAAATAGAAAAAATATATTAATTTATTTTAGCGTTTTATTTTCGTTTTGGTATCCCCTATGAAACTGCCAAAACATGGGGGAGGTAATTTTTTATGAATAAAATGGAAAATATGGAAATCAAACAATTGGTGGTTTCTATGAGTTTGCCCATCATCATCTCGATGGTGATTCAAGCTTTATATAATATTGTCGATAGTATCTTTGTTGCCAAAATTTCAAGTGATGCACTTACCGCTGTATCTTTATGTTATCCAGTACAAACAATTATGATTGCGATTGCCTGTGGTACAGCCGTTGGCTTTAATACATTGCTTGCGCGATATTTAGGTGAAAAGAAATTTGATTATGCGAATAATACTATGATGCATGGAATCTTATTAGGATTTGTGAATGGACTTGTCTTTTTGATTTTAGGTTTACTATTTTCTAATGTCTTTTTATCTTGGTTTACATCCGATTTAAATGTGGTTTCACTAGCCAATACGTATATTCATATATGTACGATGTTTTCATTTAGTGTCTTTGTACAAATCATTTTTGAAAGAATCATGCAGGCAACAGGAAATGCCATTTACAATATGGTTATGCAAGGAGCAGGAGCCATTATTAATATTATTCTAGATCCAATCTTGATCTTTGGATGGTTCGGTCTACCTAAAATGGGGGTTGCCGGAGCTGCTATTGCGACCGTTATTGGACAGTTTTGTGCCATGCTTATTGGATATGTTATTACGAAGGTAAAAATAAAAGAATTGGATATTCATATGCATAATTTTTCCTTTTCGATACCTATTCTGTGTAAAATCTATAAAGTAGGTGTACCTGCCATATTAATGCAGTCTGTATTAAGTTTTATGACTGTTTTTATGAATATGATTCTAGCACCAATCTCAGCTATGGCGATTACTGTCTTTAGTGTTTACTATAAATTACAGAATTTCTTGAATATGGCGGTGCTTGGAATTACCAATGCCTTGATTCCAATTGTTGCCTATAATAATGGGGCTAACAGAAAAGATCGAGCAATTGAAGCTATACAATTTTCTATGATTTTATCGATTTTCATCATGGCTGTAGGAACAATTGTATTTCAATTATTCCCTAAACAATTATTAGCTATGTTTAGTGCGAATGACCAGATGTATGGATTAGGAATACCAGCCTTAAAAATCATTAGCTTAAGCTTTGTGTTTGCCGGGATCAGTATGGTACTATGTGCTGCCTTCCAGGCTTTAAATAAGGCAAATACTTCGTTAGTGATTACTTTGGCTAGACAACTAGTCATCTTAATTCCATTGACATATGGGTTGATGAAATGTTTTGGCATTCATGTAGGTTGGTATGCTTTTGTGGTTACGGAATTTATATGTACCACGTATTCATTGTTTGAATGGAGAAAAATGAAAAGGTAGCATTCGCTACCTTTTTGCGTATTTAAATGTATACATACAAATGGATGTGGCAATGGCCACGTTTAGACTTTCAAAAGTTTCCATTTCAATTTTGACAATGTGATTACTTAAATCAATTAATTCTTTACGAACACCTTGACCTTCGTTGCCGACTAGAATTGCGTATTTTTTACTTGGCTTAATATCTTGAAGATCTTTATGTTTGTCATGTAAAGCTGTGGCATACACTTCAATATTTCTTTCTTGAAGCTTTTTAATTTCTTCTACTAAATCCGTTTGAATCACAGGAATATAGAAAAGGGCTCCTTGACTGGACTGAATCGTTTTTGGATTGTAGATATCCGCACAGCCTTTTGACATATAAATGCAGTCAATGCCAAAAGAATGAGCTGTTCTTAAAATCGTTCCTACATTGCCTGGATCTTGTACATTATCAAGTAATAGAATATTTTCTTCTTTTACTGGCTTTAAGTTTAGTTTTTTACATACACCGATCATCTTTGAATTTGAATTCTGATTTGACAATTTATTTAATACTTGTTGCGTTACCGTTTCATAGTTAAATTGAATGGGACACTCAATTTCTTCAAGAATAAATAATTCTTGTAAAGCATTTGCGTTATATGCTTCTTTAACCATATGTTCGCCTTCAACTAGAAATAGATTTGTCTTATCTCTTTCTTTTTTTTGGATCAGTTTGGCGTATTCTTTTATTTTCTTATTGTTTATTGATTGAATCATAAAAAAATATTACCATACTTCGGCTTGAAAAAAAACATGGACTTCGATATAATTTGAACTGTTAAAGCAATGAGAAGACATAGTAGCTATTTAGCGCTTAGATAAGAGAGTAAACTGTTTGGTGAAAAGTTTATATGAGTAGGGATAGTGAATTCACCTTTGAGTAAGAGTTAAAACCTCTTCCGTTTCATACGGTTATCATGGTCAATTAAGTGTGTCTATAAAGACGAAGCAAGATGGTAACGCGGCAAAAAGTCGTTCTTGCGTCGTCTTTTTTTGTTTTTAGGGAAAGGAAGAACAACATGAAAACAATCGAAGAGCTTTTGCAGGAAGCTACACAAAAAATTCAAGATGTTAAAGATTCATCTTCATTGAACGATTTACGTGTCTTGTATTTAGGTAAAAAAGGACCCGTTCAAGAGTTGATGAAGGGTATGAAGGATTTGTCGAAAGAAGAAAAACCTATCTTTGGACAAAAGGTCAACCAATTGAAACAAGATCTTTCTAAGATGATTGAAGAAAAGAAAGAACAATTGGCGGCTTTAGAAATGCAAAAAAAGATCGAATCTGAAAAGATCGATATTACATTACCTGGTCGTAAACCAGAATTAGGGAATGCGCACCCATTAAATTTGGTACGCCAAGAATTGGAAGATTTATTCATTGGTTTAGGTTACCAAGTTATTGAAGGTGATGATATTGTGGATGATGAATATTGTTTTGAAAGAGCTAATATTCCTAAGGATCACCCAGCACGTGATATGCAGGATTCTTTATATATTGATCCAAATCGTTTATTGAGAACACATACTACGGCCATTCAGATGGTTGTATTAGAAGAAAGTGCACCAAATTTACCAATCAAAGTTGTATGTCCAGGTAAGGTATATCGCCGTGATGATGATGATGCAACGCACTCTCACCAATTCATGCAGATGGAAGGTTTAGTTATTGGTGAAAAGGTCACTTTAGCGGACTTAAAAGGAACTTTAGAATTTATGGCCAGAAAGTTATTTGGTCAAGATCGCCAGATTCGTTTTAGACCTAGTTATTTCCCATTCACTGAACCAAGTGTAGAAGTGGATGTTTCTTGTCACATTTGTAACGGAAAAGGATGTCCAACATGTAAAGGGACTGGATGGATCGAAATTCTAGGTGCTGGAGAAGTACATCCTAACGTATTAAAAATGGCTGGTTATGATCCAGAAAAATGCAGTGGTTTTGCGTTCGGTGTAGGTATTGAGCGTGTTGCAATGTTGAAATATGGTATTGATGATATTCGACATTTCTATACAAATGATAAACGATTCAATTCTACATTCAAACGTTATGAGTAGGAGGATTTAAATATGCGTATTTCAAGAAAATGGTTTAATCAATTTATGGATGTACAAGATCTTTCTATTGAAGAAATGGCAAAACGTATTACAGATGCTGGTTTTGAAGTAGAGGGTATTGAACATTTATCGCAAGGAACAAATTTAGTGATTGGTCACGTTGAAACTTGTACAGAACATCCAGATAGTGATCATTTGCACTGTACAACTGTCAATGTTGGAAATGAAGTTGTTAATATTGTGTGTGGTGCACCAAACGTGGCTGCAGGACAAAATGTAATTGTTGCACTACCAGGAGCTGTTTTGCCTGGTGGAGAAATCAAGAATGGTGTGATTCGTGGTGTTGAAAGTAATGGTATGATTTGCTCATTACTAGAACTTGGGGTCGATCCATCAAGTTTAGATGAAAATCAAAAGAATGGTATTGAAGTATTACCGGCTGATGCACCTGTAGGAAATACAGATCCATTAGGTTACTTGGGCTTAGATGATGAAGTATTAGATATTGGATTAACACCCAATCGTAATGATTGTCTAGCTGCATTCAATATGGCAAAAGAAGCAGGAGCTATTTTAAATCGTGAAGTTAAACTTCCTGAATTCAATGGGGCTAGTGATGTGGGTACACCAAGTCAGTTGCATGTAGAAAGTACAACATCAAAATGTCCATTGTTCTATGGAAAAGTGATCAATCATTTAACAATCAAAGAAAGTCCAAAATGGATGAAAGAATTATTGGCAGCGAGTGGTGTAAAATCAATCAATAATGTTGTTGATATTTCAAATATTGTTATGTTAGAAACAGGGCAGCCAATGCACTTCTATGATGCAAAATCATTGCCAGTACAAAGTATTGTTGTAGCGGATGGATTTGATGAGGAATATACAGCTTTAGATGGTGTAACTTATAAATTACAACCAGAAGATATTGTCATCACAAACCAAGGAAAACCAATCGGTATTGCCGGCGTCATGGGTGGAAATGATTCTAAAATTTTAGATACGACAGATTCAATTATTATTGAATGTGCAATTTTTGATCATGTATCGATTCGTAATACAGCTCGTCGCTTAAATTTATCAACGGATGCGAGTGTTCGTTACCAAAAAGGTATTGAACCATTAGCTAGTAAGAAAGCATTGGATCGTGCTGTTCAATTGTTGATTGAATATGCCGATGCGACAGGTGTTGAAGAAACAGTTCAATATGGACAAGTTCCTTATGAGCCAAAATCAATTTCTTGTACTTTAGAAGCTATCAACAATCGTTTGGGTACAGACTTCAACTTAGATGAAGTTGTGGATGTATTTACACGTTTAGATTTTGAACCTGAAGTTGAAGGTACAACTATCACATGTCACATTCCAAGTTCAAGAACCGATATGGAAGGTATGGCGGATTTAAGTGAAGAAGTCATTCGTATGTTAGGATATGATCGTTTACCTAGTACACTTCCAGTAATGCCTATGACAGAAGGTAAATTAACGTATAAACAACAATTGACTCGTCAGGCACGTCAATTCTTATGTGCTCAAGGTTTACAAGATTGTTTAACATATACTTTAATTAGTACAGAAAAGAAAGAGAATGCGATTTTCAACACGGATGAAGCGATTGAACTTGCAAGTCCTATGAGTGAAGAGCGTCGCTATATTCGTACAAGTATTTTGCCAAGCTTATTAGATGTAGTTTCTTATAACCGTGCTCGTAATATCAAAGATATCAATGTCTTTGAATTGAGTGATGTAGCTGGTGTAAGTGGTGCTAAAATGCATTTAGCTATCGCCATGAGTGGTAACTTGCAACAAACACGTTGGACAAGTGATGTAACTGTTAGTGATTTTTATACATTAAAAGGTTTGGTTGAAGCTTTCTTAGATCAGATTGGTATTGCCGCTCAAAGAATTTCATTTGTAGAAAATGATTTGGATACAACACATTTCCATCCTTATCGCAGTGCAAAAATCATGCTTGGAAAAGATTGTGTTGGATTATTAGGTGATATTCATCCTCAATATGGTAAGAATATTGTGATGGCTGAACTTGACTTTGATGCGTTGATTGATGTGAAGAAATCAAAAATCAAATTTAGTCCAGTATCAAAATATCCAAGTGTATCTCGTGACTTGGCATTCGTATTAGATCGTGCAATGCCAGTACAAAAGGTAGTGGATACAATTAATAAGCAAGGTCGTTTAAATAAAGAAATGATTATCCGTGATGTAGAAGTATTTGATGTGTATGAAGGTGAACACGTAAGTAAAGATGAAAAATCAGTAGCGTTATCGATCACATTCCAGTCGGATTCTCATACATTAAAAGATGAAGAAATCAACCAAGTGTTTGAGGCAATCTTAGAACATATTCAAAAGGATTGCAATGCGACACTTCGTAGCTAAGAGATGTTTTTGACATCTCTTTTCTTTTGCGTAACAAATCTTGTAAAGGGCTTACAAAAAGATTAAAATAAGACATATAAGGAGATTTTTTCTATGCAAAAATATATTTTAGCAATTGACCACGGAACAACAAGTACACGTGCCGTACTATTTGATAAGGCAGCTAACGTGGTAGAAATTGCCCAAAAAGAAACGACAATATCCTACCCACATCCAGGTTGGGTAGAACAAGATGCCAATGAGATTTGGCTTGCGTGTTTAGCCGTGATGAGCGAGGTCATTTTAAAAAGTAAGATCAGTCCAGAACAAGTAGCTGCCATTGGAATAAGTAATCAGCGTGAAACAAGTGTTTTATGGGATGCATCAACAGGACTTCCTGTAAGTCCTGCTATTGTATGGCAGTCTAAACAAACAAAGAGTATTTGCGATGGTTGGAAGAAAAAGGGGTATGAAGATATTGTAAAGGCGAAAACGGGTCTTCGTATTGATCCTTATTTTTCTGCAAGTAAGATTCGTTTTATTTTTGATCAGAATGCAGATGTGTATGAAAAGGCGAAAAAAGGGGAAGTCTTATTTGGTACGATGGATAGTTGGATCGTATGGAAGTTGTCTGGTTCATTAACACATATTACCGATGTATCAAATGCGAGTCGTACCTTGCTTTTTAATATTCATACTTTGTCTTGGGATGATGAATTGCTTGAAATGTTTGATATTCCAAAATGTATTTTACCTGAAGTAAAACCTACATCCTATGCATATTGTAAGACGGCTTCGTATCATTTCTTTGGTCAAGAAGTGCCAATTTGTTGTGTTGTTGGAGATCAACAGGCGGCTTTGTTTGGTCAAGGCTGCTTTGGCGCAGGTGGCATTAAGAATACATATGGTACAGGTGGCTTTATGTTGATGAATACGGGCAAGAGAATTGTCGAATCTAAAAATGGTTTATTATCAACTGTGGCTTGGCAAATTGGTGATCAGGTAGATTATGCTCTTGAAGGAAGTATTTTTGTTTCTGGTAGTCTAATGAAGTGGCTTCGTGATCAGATGCAGTTGTTTGAAAATACAAAAGATACTCAAGCCATGGCTGAAAGTGTAGAGAATACAAATGGAGTTTATATTGTGCCAGCCTTTGTGGGTCTTGGAGCACCCTATTGGGATGATGCATGTCAGGCTAGTATTTTAGGTTTAACTTTTGGAGCTGATAAAAATCATATTGTACGTGCAGCTTTAGAATCTATGGCATATCAATCAAAGGATGTATTAGAGGCTATGAGACAGGATAGTCAAATTAATATTACTTCTATGAAGGTTGATGGTGGGGCTTGTGCCAATAACTTCTTGTTGCAGTTTCAAAGTGACTTACTTCAAATGCCTGTACAACGCTTTAAGACAAATGAACTAACGGCTTTAGGTGCTGCTTATCTTGCAGGGCTATCTTGTGGTTATTGGACAAAAGATGAGCTTGGTGTAGAACTTTCTAAAGAGTTTGTGCCTGAAAAGAGTAAAAAAGAAATGGATAGTTTGTATTCAAACTGGAAAAAGGCGGTAAAAACTTGCCAGAGTTACAAATAAAAGTTAGAATATTGGCATGGAAATTTATACAAAAGAAGATTTTAAACAAATTTTTATAGATTTAGGCATTCAAAAAGGGAGTAAGGTTTTATTGGAAGCAGATTTGGATCGTTATAGTGGCTTGGTTGGAAATGTTCAAATGTTGATTGAAACGTTGCAAGAATTGATTGGGGATACTGGCTTGTTGTGCATGCCGTGTTTCTCTTATTCTTGTTTGGATCCTGCTTGTCTTGAAAACTATTATCCTTATGAAAAGTGGAAAGAGGTTCGCGAGAATTTACCTGGTTTTCATGTAATATTTACGCCAAGTGAAATATATAAGGATTGCACAAATTTATTTTTACGTTATAAAGATGTTTATAGGTCAAATCATCCTGTATATAGTTTTGCGTATTGGGGTAATTTTGATGAAGATGTTTTAAAGGTGGATGTCAATGATGCATTAAGTTTTCATGGAAGTTTATCTTTTTTAAATGAAAAAAATGCCTGTAACCTTCTTATTGGTGTGTTACCAGAAAAGAGTTTAATGGTGCAGGCACTTTCAAATGAGTATCAATTGGGAAAGACGATTGTACAAAGAGCGTTTCTTCGTTCAAAAAGACAATTGACAAAATCTTTTATTGTTCAAGTTGTAGATGAAGAAATATCTAGAGATTTACTAGATGGTTTGACAGTTCTACAAAGTGAATCGAGTTTAGAAGATGTTTATGTACTTAGAAAAGGGGAATAAAGAATTCGCAAATCTTTTCTAAGATAGCTTGATCTTCAATTGAGAAATTGTTGAATTCAAAAGAATCAATATCTAAGATGGCAACGAGTTTGTCATCTTTTTTTAAAGGAATACATATTTCTGAGTTGGAAGCACAATCGCATGCAATGTGACCAGCAAATTTATGTACGTCTTCAATTCTTTGTGTTTCTTGCGTTTTAGCACAAGTACCTACAACACCTTTTCTGTATGGTATGCGTGTACAGGCAACTTTTCCTTGGAAAGGTCCTAAAGTGCATTCTTGATTTTTTTCATCACAAATATAGAAGCCTAGCCAATTGATATTTTCCATTTCATGGAATAAAAGGGCAATCAAATTGGATATGTTTGCGATGTTTGGGAGTGTTTCATCCACTAAATACTTGCATTGTTCAATTAATATTTCATTCATTTTTATCACCGTACTTATTTTACCAAAAAAACAATGAAATTAGTGACTTTTGTCATTGAAAAAAAGCTTTTTTTTAAGTACTATCCCGTTTTCGACAGTTATATAACGCAACAATGAGCGCAAACCTTTAGTTTAAAGGCTTTACGCTCATTTTTTACTTTTATGAAATGTTGTATGGGAATTTTATTTTTCAAATTTTTTTAAATCTATTTAATGTTTTTGGTTGATAGTATTTTCGGCTCAGTTTTAAATCGAACAGTTGTTCAAGTGAATCCAGTACATCTGAGCCTGTGTAACAGGCCTGGTAGTACATATCGGAGCAGTTAACCACATTCATGTTCTGCAATGTTTCGATGATCTGTTCTGTTGTGAAATGAGTTTTATTTCTGTCTAATTTGACTTCGAGTAAGCGATAAATCAATAAGGCTGTGTAACAGATAAGGAAATGAGCTTTTATTCTGTTTTCTTTGTGATGATATACGGGTCTTGAGCTGAAATTTGTTTTCAAGACACGGAAACAATCTTCGATTTTATATCTTCTTGACTGGATATCCAAAACTTCTGTTTCCTTCATATCAAATATATTTGTGGCAACAGCGTAGAATCCATCATATTTAGCTTCTTCTTCAATACGAGCCTCATCTAAATAGTAATTCTTCTTTTCTTTATCACTCTTAATAAATCTGGTCACATCGTTTGGTCCTTTTTTGAAGTTGTCAGGATCCATGTTGACCAGTATTTTTTTAGCACGCTCGATCTGTCTGTTTCGTACTGTTTTCTGGTATTCGGCCATCTTTCTTGAATAGGTTACGATAATTCGTTGTTTTAGGTTTCCTTTTGATTTTACCTTCTTTGTTTTTCCGTTCTTGTATTGTTTGACTTCGAATAGACCTAAGTCCACAAGCTTATCAACTGGTATAGATTTATAGATGTATCCATCGTAATAATTTCTGTTTTCTTTTAATGTGCGATCAAATGTCTTCATTGTTTCTAAAGATGCAGGCTTTCCGTCTTGAGAAAAACGGTAATCGTAATCATTGAACACGGCCTGTTTTAGAATACTGTTCAATTTCTTGATGGATTGTGTTACTACAAACTTTCTTCCACCAAAGTCGTTAAATAATCTTGTGTCATTATAGCCTAGTCCGGCATCTGAACAGTAGATGATATCCTTGTTCTCAAACATTTTAAGCATCTTCTTTTCAGCTGGAACAGCACAAAGGGACTCATTGTCACTTCCTGGATTGATGCACATACTTAAAGGAATTCCATCGGCATCCATGAAAAGTCCCATCTGAACGATTGGATTTGGACGATGTTCTTTAGATACACCATATTTTAAAAGTCCTTTGATCAGTTCACCTGTGATTTCATCATATACATCCTCGTCTTCAGATTCTTTTTCAAAATAGAAGTTTGTACAGTCAAAATAACATACATTCGTATTCCTTTTGATTACTTTATTACTTGATTCAAATAAATGAGAAAGATACTCATCATAATTTTCTTCCAGTATATCCATGAAGCGAAGGATATCCTGATGTGAGAAATCAAAATCACCATAGAAACCAGTAAGATTCTTTAAAGTATGCATCTTGCTTCCTGGATCAAGAATCCGAGAAAAAGTAAGAACCATATTTATCATATTTGGATTGAAAGCTATTTTACGTCCGCTGCATACTTTATCAAAGAAATCAGAGATTCCAAGAGATGAATAAAGTTCTTTCAAATAGAAATAGCCAGTATTCTTACAAGTGGATTTAGAAACAGTATTTCCTTGATTGATGACCTTGTCATCAAAATTAACAGTGATATTATATTCAACTTTACTGTTCTTTATATTTTCGTTATATTCCTTAACTCTTTGTTTGGCATATTCTAAAGGATCATCTGTAATCTTTAATAATTCTGAATGTTTACCAATACGTTCAACATTCTTTGTAGTAACCTTTTTACCATTGCGAATCCCAACCTGAATGAAGTAGGTAGGATCTTTAGATTTTCTGTCGTAGTTAAGTTTCATGGGGAATACTCCTTATATAGAACTATTATATCACATATTACAACGCCGTACAACATCCGTACAACAAAATAAAAAGATAATTTGACATAAAAAAAGCGCTACATAAGCGACATTTGGAATATTTACGATTTTACAACTGTCGAACTACCGTGTTTCGGCCCCACTTTTGATGATTTTTTGTCTCAATTCATGAAAATGTATGAGTTTGCAAGAGTTAAAAATGGGAAAATTTGGTTTTTTATTGAAATATAAATATTGACAACTAGTTTTATGCTATAATGTAAACTAAGCGGAGGTTTTGAGATGATTGTAAAAACCATTCATGAAATAACAAATATGATGCATGCAACTTTGCATGGTGATATTGATGATACAAAAAAAATTCATGGTGTTGTGATTGATTCACGACAAGTGACAAAAGACGTTTTATACGTACCTATTATTGGTCAAAGAGTGGATGGACATACATTTGCCAAACAAACAATTGAAGATGGTGCTTTGATTAGTTTGTGGCAAAAAGACCATGTCCCATATCCTGATTTTCCTGTAATTTTAGTCGATGATACACTTAAAGCTATGCAGGATCTTTCAAAAGCATATCTGGATGAGTTACATCCTTTAGTTATTGGTGTAACGGGTTCAAATGGTAAAACAAGTTGTAAAGATATGTTATATAGTATTTTTTCGCAAGAGAAAAAGACACAGAAGACACAAGGAAACCGCAATAGTGAGATTGGACTTCCTTTAACGATATTTGATTTTGATAAAGATATTGAAGTGGCCATTTTAGAAATGGGTATGGAAAATAAAGGTGAAATTACACAATTAACTTCCATTGCACAACCGGATATTTCTGTCATCACTTCAATTGGCTCGGCTCATATGGAAAATTTGGGTGGAAAATTACAGATTGCCCAAGCTAAATGTGAAATTTTAGAGGGTACAAAAGAAAATGGATTGTTCCTTTATAATTATGAAAGTAAAGAAATCCAAGAAGTGCTTTGTACTTTAGATACAGAAAATAAAAAAGTAGTATCTTTTGGTCAAGGTGGAGATGTTTCAATCACAAGTGATATTGAATATGATAAAGAAGGAATTGTATTTAAATGTAATATTTTAGATGCACCTGTACATTTGCGTGCATTTGGTGATTTTCAGGCAATGAACGCATTGCCGTGTATCTATATCGCAAAAGCTTGTCATTTAAAAGAAGAATCGATTTTAAATGGATTGAAAGATCTAGAAATGACGAAGATGCGTACGCAGTTAATTTCAGTAAAAAATGCATATATTCTAGATGATACATATAAATCAAATCCAGAAAGTGCTAAGGCAGCCATTGATACATTGATGGAACTTCCGGCCAATAAACATATTGCCATTTTATCGGATATGTTAGATCTTGGTAGTGAAGAAAAACAGTTGCATTATGATGTGGGTGTTTATGCCAAAGAAAAAGGTGTGGACGAATTATATTGTACAGGTCCTCTTTCAAAAGAAACGGCCGATGGTTTTAATGGGAAATGGTATGAAACTAAAGATGAGATATATGAAGCTTGCAAACCTTTGTTAGACAAAGATTGCATTATTATGATCAAAGGTTCAAGAGCGATGAAGATGGATACATTAGTAGATGCTTTTAGGGGGAAAAACAATGAGTAAATTACGTTTAGGTGTCGTATTTGGGGGACAAAGTAGTGAATATTCTGTTTCGTTACATTCTGTCACTTCCTTTTTACGTCAAATTCATGCAGACAACTATGAAATGACTTTAATTGGTATTAATAAAAACGGACATTTCTATTTATATAATGGAGATGTGGATTCTATTGAACATGATACATGGGAAAATGAAGAAACTTGTGTATCTTGTGCATGGGTAAACGGGGGAATCATGCCATTAGATGGTTCAAATAAAGTGATTGAACTAGACTGTGTATTCCCGGTACTACATGGTAAAAATGGTGAGGATGGATTGATTCAAGGTTTACTTGAATTGATGAATATTCATTATGTAGGTTGTGATGTTATGTCAAGTGCTATGTCAATGGATAAAGAAATTATGCATATTTTGTGTAAAGAAGCAAAAATTCCTTGCGCTGACTACATTTGTTTATATGCCAATCGAGAAAATCCTACATTTGAGCAAATTCAAGAAAAGATTGAATTGCCATGGATCATTAAACCATGTAATGCAGGAAGTAGCTATGGTGTGCATTTTGTCAACAACAAAGAAGAATTTGAAAGTGCATGTAAAGATGCATTCTTCTATGATGGTAGAGGTAAGATCTTAGTCGAAAAAGTAATTAAGGGCTTTGAGATTGGCTGTGCCGTTATGGGCAATGAAGAAATCTTTACAGGATCCATTGATGAAATTGAAATTACGGGTGGATTCTTCGATTTTGAAGGAAAATATGAAATGAAAGGAGCCGCTATTTATTGTCCGGCTCGTATTGATGAAAAAACATTTAAAGAAGCGCAAGAATTAGCTCGCAAAACATATATTGCGATGAATTGCTGCGGAATGGCACGTGTAGATATGTTTGTGACAGAAGATAAAGAAGTAATCTTGAATGAATTGAATACAATTCCTGGATTAACAGCGACTTCTCGTTATCCTTCTATGATGAAAGAAGCCGGTATTGAATTTGCGGATTTAATTGATAAGCTAATTGAACTAGCTATGCAAAGGACAATTGGAGCATGCTAGAAGCTTATAGTCGAGCTTGGACTGAAATTGATTATGATGCGATCCGTCATAATGTAAAAGAAGTTAAAAAGCTTGTAAAAAACACAAAAATCATGGGTATTGTGAAAGCCAATGCGTATGGCTTAGGTGATGTCGCATGTGCTAAGGCTCTACAAAAATGTGGTGTGGACTATTTTGGCGTTTCCAGTATTGATGAAGCATTAAATCTTAGAAATGCGGGAATCCAAGATAACATCTTGATTTTAGGATATACACCAAGCATGCATTTTCATTATCTTCATGAACAGAATATCGTTCAATCTTTAGTATCCATTGAATATGCTAGAGAATTAAATGCCTATGCCAAAGAAAATGATGTAAAGATTCGTTGTCATTGTAAAGTAGATACAGGTATGTGTAGAACTGGTATTGTATATCAAGAACAAGATAAACATATTGAGGATATTTATGAAGAGTATCGCTTAGAAAACTTATGTGTAGAAGGAATCTTTTCACATTTTCCAGTGAGTGATTGTTTAGATGAAGATTGCACTGAATTTACAAAAAAACAAATTCAATTGTTTGATGAAGTGATTGATTTATTAAAATCGCAAGGTATTGATCCGGGTATTCGTCATCTTCAAAATAGCTATGGAATCTTGAATTATCCAGAACTTGAATATGAATATTGTAGACCTGGCCTATTATATATGGGTGTTACGAGTGATGATCATATTAAAATCAAGACAAATCCTGATTTTATTCCCATCATGTCTATGTATGCCAATGTAAGTTTAGTGAAATGGATCTATCCAGGACAAAGTGTAAGTTATGGTCGTCATTTTATAGCTGAAAAACCAACAAAAGTTGCGACTATGAGCATTGGTTATGCGGATGGATTGCCTCGTTTATTATCCAATCAAGGATTCGAAGTATTAGTACATGGTCAAAGATGTAAATTGATTGGAAACTTATGTATGGATCAATGTATGATCGATGTTACAGAAGTAGAAGATGTTAAAGAAGGCGATGTGGTATGCATCGTTGGTCATCAAGGAAATGAAGTGGTAACTGTAGATCAAATCAGTCGTATGGCTAAGACCATCAACAATGAGACATTAACTTCAATTTCTTCACGTGTACCTAGATTAAAGGTGCGCTCATGAAAAGGCAGTATGCATCGATAGATATTGCGCGTTATGTTTCGGCATTGTTGGTTGTATGTATTCATACATTTCCTTTTTTAGAAATATCAGAAACATTTAACACGTACTTTATTCATACTGTTTGTCGTTTGGCCGTTCCATTTTTCTTTACAACAAGCGGGTTTTTCTTCTTTAGAAATTATGACTTGGAAAATGAAGATGTGAATGATGCTCGTTTAAAGAAAGCATTACTTCGTCTTTTTAGAATCTATTTGATATGGACAATTATTTATTTGCCATATACGATTTTTGATTATACACACAATGGCTTTCGTATATCGTATTTATTCACATACGTTCGAGATTTTATCTTTAATGGAAGTTATTATCACTTGTGGTTTTTACCAGCCTTAATGTTGGCGGATGTGATCGTGTATTATTTGTATAAGAAAAAAGGTTTGAAGTTTACATTGATTACCACATTTGCACTATATGTTGTGGGTTATTTAATTAATGTGTATACACCAGTATGGGAAAGTTTACCTTATATTTCTTTCTTATTTGGATTCTTTACGAAAGCATTATCAACCGCAAGAAATGGAATCTTCTTTGGTCCTATGTTTATTGCGATTGGTTTGTTACTTTCAAGAACGCGTCGCTTACCTAAAAAAGTAAGCTTACTTGCTTTCTTGATTAGTTTTGTATTATTGTTTTGTGAAGTAGCTCTATATCGTCATTTTAATATTTTGCGCGATCTAACAAGTATGTATATTTGTTTAGTTCCAGCTGTATATTTCTTAGTGAATTATTTATTGAAGGTCAATATTCCATATCGTAAAATGTTTACAATTTTACGCCACGATTCATTGATGATTTATACTTCACATATTTTGTTTGCCAAAATCTTCTTAGTTTTGATGCCGCATGCACATTTAGTTGTATATTTTTTAACTTTGGCATGTGCACAATGTTTAGCTGGTTTTGTGACTCGTTATCAGGATCAATATCCGATATTAAAAAAATTACTGTAAGCTTATGATTCGATTATTTCAAGTGAAATGTGCGAGTGAAAATGAAATTGAAGCACAGATCTTAAAAAAACTGCGAATCCGTAAAGAAGACCTTTTGCAGTGGCACGTACATAGAAAAAGTGTGGACGCACGCCACCAGAAGGTCTTGTTTTCGTATGTCGTAGATTGTAAAGTCAAAAATGAAAAGAAACTTTTAAAATTAAAAGATGTTTCATTAACACCCGATGAAACATATCATCCAGTAATGAGTGGAGAACACGCTTTATCTGCAAGACCTATCGTTGTTGGATTTGGCCCAGCAGGCATGTTTGCAGCCTTGATTCTTGCGCAATATGGGTATAAACCTATTGTTTTAGAAAGAGGATCGAATGTGGATGTTCGTAAACAAAAGGTAGAAACCTTCTGGGAAAATGGAGTGTTGGATGAAGAGTGTAATGTTCAATTTGGAGAAGGTGGAGCTGGTGCCTTTAGTGATGGAAAACTAACCACTCGATCAAAGGATGCTTTATGTCGTAAAGTTTTAGAGGAACTTGTTTCTTTTGGGGCAAAATCAGAAATATTGATGGATCAGCACCCTCATATTGGTACAGATGCTTTTTTGTCCATTATTAGAAATTGTCGGAAAGAAATTGAAAGATTGGGTGGAACTTTCTATTTTGATACGAAATTAGAGGATATCAAAGTAGAAAATGGAATCCTGAAACAGATCTATTTCAATCATCATTGGATGGATTGTAATGCGTTGATTTTAGCAACTGGACATAGTGCAAGTGATACAATTTTAATGCTTCATAAACATGGTATGCACATTGAAAATAAACCATTTGCGGTAGGTGTTCGTATTGAACATAAACAAAAATATATTAATGAAGCTATGCTTCATGAGTATAGTCAAGATGAAAGATTGATTCCTGCACGTTATCAATTGACATACACAGCTTCCAACTCGAAAGGTGTATATACATTTTGTATGTGTCCAGGTGGCTATGTGATTCCAAGCTCATGCCAAAAAGAACAATTGGTTGTGAACGGCATGTCGTATGCGAGTCGTAGTGGTGAAAATGCCAATAGCGCTTTACTTGTGCAGATCAATGACTCGGATTATGGCAATGAGTTGTTTGCCGGTTTAAAATATCAGGAAGAGTTAGAAAGAAAAGCTTTCTTGATGGGACAAGACTATAAAGCTTGTGTGCAGCTAGCCAAGGATTATTTAGCGCATAGAGTGTCTAAACAATTTGAATCGGTAGTACCAACGTATTCAATTGGTACAACATTCTGTGATTTGAATGATTTATTCTCAAAAGAAGTCAATTTAGCCTTACATGAAGCTTTAGAACATTTTGAAAAGAAGGTGCCTGGCTTTGTTTCGAGTGGAGCAATATTAAGTGCTGTGGAATCAAGAAGCAGCAGTAGTGTGCGTTTAGTACGTGATAAAGAATCTTATATTTCGAATATTCAAGGCCTATATCCGAGTGGGGAAGGTAGTGGCTATGCAGGTGGCATTATGACAAGTGCAATTGATGGTATTCGTAGTGCTGAGCATCTAATTGAATACTTTGCCAAAGGGGATTTCTAATGAATATTTTTGCACCGAATTATTATGTTCAGAGTTTTAAAACTTTGAATATACAAAGATTACATGATCATGGAATTCAATTATTACTTTGTGATATTGATAATACATTGGTAGCGTATGATGAAGAAGTTCCAAGTCAAGATGTGGTTGATTTTATTCATAAGCTAAAAATGAATGGAATTGAAGTTGCGCTTTGTTCAAATTCACCGAGTTCAAGGGGTAAGAATTTTGGTAAGCATCTTCCAGTGTCCAAGACATATCCATTTTCGTGTAAACCATTTCCTTTTTGTTTTAAAAAGGCAATGAAAGATCATGGCTTAAAGGCTAGTCAGATTGCGATTTTAGGCGATCAGATGTATACAGATATATTGGGTGGGAATATTTGGGGTCTATATACGATATTAACGGCTCCAATTGCGATAAAGGATCGAAATATCACAAAGGTGTTTCGTTTCTTTGAAGAATTAATATATGGTTATTTAGAAAAGAAAAAAATATTGAAGCGAGGTGAATTTGATGACTAAATATTGTAAGGGTTGTGGTGTTTTACTACAAAACGAAGATGAAAAAGCACTTGGGTATGTACCTACTTTAGATGCTTCTTATTGTCAAAGATGTTATCGTATTCGTCACTATGGGGATGTTACGATCAATATGCAGCAAGGGATTGAATCCAACGCAACATTGGAAAAAATCAACAAGATTGATGGGGTTGTATTCTGGGTCGTAGATTTATTTGCGTTTGAGGCGAATTTGATTTCGCGTTTGAATCAGAAACTTCCTGGTAAAGATATTGTCATGGTATTAACGAAGCGTGATGTTTTGCCGACAACTTTAACCGATGAAAAAATTATCAACTTTGTGAAGCATCGTCTTCATGAAGAAAATATTATTGTGAAGGATATTGTGATTTGTGGTTATCTGTTAAAGGAAAATGATAAATCTAGAGAATACTCTTCACGTATTGTGAATGCGATCTTAAAATATCGTAAAAATCGAAATGTGATTTTTATGGGTGTTGCCAATGCAGGTAAATCGACTGTATTGAATCATTTATTGGCAACAAAAGATTTAACAACGTCTCAAAATCCTGGAACTACATTAGATTTAGTTCCAATTCCTTTTGAGGATTATACGATTTATGATACACCAGGCATTGAGAATACGCACTCTTTATTAACGTATCTTCAACCGAAAGATTTAAAGACAGTGATTCCGACAAAGCCAATTCGACCATTTGTTTCACAAATCTTTGAAGATCAGTCATTTGCGGCTGCAGGTTTGGCAAGACTAGATGTAGTGGTAAGTGGCAAGGCAACAGTTGTTGGATATTTCTCTCGTTCTTTATCAATTCATAGAGGAAAATTAAGTAATGCAGATGCGTTGTGGCAAAAACATTTAAACGGCATGTTAGTGCCATGTGTGGACACTTCCTTATTAACGATGCATACGTTCCATGCACCTAAACTTGAGGATGAAAAGATGGATGTTTGTATTCATGGTATTGGATGGTTCTGTATTAGTGGACAAGTAAAAGATGTATATGTAAAAGTACATAAAGGAATTCAAGTAACGTTTAGAAAGGCGATGATTTAATGTTAACGAGTCAAAATAAAAAATATTTAAGAAAATTAGGAATGGATTATAAATCATTATTCCAGATTGGAAAAGATGGTTTGAGTGATAACTTAATGAATACTCTATCCGATTCATTAGAGGCACATGAATTAGTAAAATGTAATTTATTAAAGACATGTCCAGTGGATGTGCGTGAGGCAGCTATTGAGTGTGCAAGTGCAACAGGTAGTGAAGTAGTTCATATTGTTGGACATACTTTCTTATTGTATAGAAGAAGTAAAGAAAATAAATTGGGGCTTAAAAAATGAGAATTGCCATTGTAGGCGGGTCTTTTGATCCAATCCATAATGGACATATTCAAATGGCCAATCAGTCTTTACAAGCTTTACAAGTCGATGAAGTGTGGTTTATGCCTACTTCAAGTACGCCCTTAAAAGATCGTGAATTGACATTGGATCAAGAACGTTTGGCTATGATTGATTTGGTGGTTCAGAAAGACTCAAGATTTAAGGTATGTACGCTTGAGCTTGAAAGAGCTGGTAAAAGCTATACGTATGATACGCTAAAAAAATTGATTGAAACCTATCCGGAACATGAGTTTTATTGGATTATAGGAAATGATCAATTGGAGCAGTTTGATAAGTGGTATCATGCCGAAAAACTTGTTAAGATGGCTCATTTTGTGTGTTTTGATAGGAATGGCAAGCTTGCAGATTCAAAATATGACATTATGTGTATGACAATGCCCTCGGTCCCAGTTTCAAGTTCAGAAATTCGTATGGGAAATAAATTGAATTATTTGCCAAAAGAAGTTTTACGTTATATCTATCGAAACAGGTTGTATGTGAAGGATTTTGTGGCTTCTAGATTAACAGAAAAAAGATATAAACATTCTTTATCGGTTGCCAAACTTTGTGAAGAGTTTGCGTTGAACAATGGGTATGATATGCATATTGCGTATTATATTGGTTTGTTTCATGATATAGCTAAATATATGCCAAAGGATGAGATGGTAAAATGGATGAATAGTATTTGTCCTGAAAACATGGAATATCCTGTAGCTGTATGGCATGGTTTTGTAGGGGCTGCTGTTACGAAAGATATCTTTTTGATTGATGATCCAATCGTATATAATGCAATCTATCATCATGTACTTGGAACGAGTCAAGATCCTTATGCGATGATGGTATTTTGTGCAGATAAATTAGATCCTTTGCGTGGATATGATTCTAGTAAGTTGATTGAAATTTGTAACAAAGATATTAAAGAAGGATTTGAATTGGTGGTTCAACAAAACCGTGAGTATTTAAAGAGAGGTTAGACATGGAGATTTTAGATATTGTAGTTCATGCGATCTGTGAAAAGAAAGCACAAGATGTACGTGTATATGATGTAACGAGTTTGACTCCTTTTATGGATTCAATGATTGTTTGTTCGACTACGAATATTCGTCAGAATAATGCGATTGCACAAAATATTAAGGATCGTTTAAGAGAAGCTGGATATATGGGGGATATGCATATTGAGGGGGACTCGGGTTCAAAATGGCTTTTGATTGATTTAAAAGAAGTGGTAGTCCATTTATTTGTGAATGAGGAAAGGCAGGTTTATAATCTGGACCGTTTATATTCGGATGTTCCAGTAAAAACGTATGATTTATAATACATTGGCACATTATTATGATGCTTTAGTAAAAGATGAAGAAGCTTCTAGAGAATGGGTTTCTTGGATTGAGAGTGAACTTGCACCTTGCGATTGTTTAGAACTTGCGTGTGGTAGTGGTGAGATCACTGAAATGCTTGCTTTAAAAGGTTATACTATGACAGCTCTTGATTTAAGTGAGGAAATGGTGAAACAGGCAAAAAGTAAAAACTTAGAGGGTTCGATTGAGTTTTTATGTCAGGATATGCGTCATTTAAATAATTTAGGATCTTATTCGGGTATTTTTTGTTTGTGTGATAGTTTTAACTATATTTTAGAAAAAGAAGAAATTGATGCATTCTTTCATGAAGTCAGTCAACATTTAAAATCCAATGGACTTTTCTTCTTTGATACACATTCTTTGGATCGTTTAGAAGAGTTTGATTCTGAATATAATGAGACAGGTGCTTTTGAAGATGGTTGTCAATACCAATGGTCAATTATGGCAGAGGATGATTATGTATATCAGGATTTTGCGTTTTATATGAAAGACAAAGTGATTCAGGAGCATCATATTCAAAGGGTATATGATCCAAAATGGTTGACTGAGACTTTATCGAAGTATTTTGAAATTTTAAAAGTCACAACCGACTTTGATATTGAGGGTATTGCGCCTGGTGAAAAGTATTTTTATGTATGTAGAAAGAAGGTACAAGAATGATTGGTATTGTAGCGGCAATGGATGCTGAAATCCATGAATTTGAAAAACGTATGGACTTAGTAGATCATACGAAGACAATTGCGGGATGCACATTAACATATGGAAAATGGCAAGGTAAAGATGTAGTCTTATGTAAAAGTGGTGTAGGTAAGGCTTATGCGGCTATGTCTTGTACAGTTTTGTGTATGCAAGGAAATATTGACAGCATTATCAATGTAGGTACAGCTGGTGGATTAACACAGGATGAACAAGTGTTGGATATTGTGATTAGTGATAAGGTTATTCAAGCCGATTATGATACAAGTCCATTAGATGGCCCTTCAGGTGTTGGATTGGTGTATAATAGTCATGAAAAATTATCTCAAAGTTGTATTGATGCTGCAAATGCTATGCAGATTCGTTATCATGTAGGTACGATAGCTTCTCAAGACTTATTTATGTCTAGAGATGAGGATTTTGAAAAGTTGATGAATAATTTCCCGGATTCAATTTGTTCAGAAATGGAAGCAGGAGCGATTGGTGCGGTTGCCACAAAATTTAATATTCCATTTGTGATTGTGCGTTGCCTAAGTGATGTTGTGCATCATAATGAAAATCCAATGGAATTTTCTACATATGTTTCTAAGGCAAGTGCACAATCGGCTAAATTAATTGAAAACTGGTTGATGCGTATATAGTAAAAAAGGAGGGATAAGGATGAAACTAAGGCGTAGACATAAAAAACAACATGGAACAAAAACGACACTTGGATTAGTTATCATTCTTGTTCTTATATTACTTGTGATTTGGTCTGAGTTTATCAGTGGACCGAATCGTGTTAAGGAACAGATTTATACGCAAAGAGTTGAGAAAATAGAGAAACAAAATAAACATATAAAAGGAATTAGTGAGCATGTCTTTGATTATACAACGTATCAAGGATATGATGATACGACTTTATATTGGTATAATGCGAAGTCTGAATTGATAACATCAAGAGATATTGAGACTTTGAATTATAAAAAGGCAAAGCGTATTGCGAAAAAGAATTATAAGATCAAATGTGAATCCATTGTACTTGGGTATGGCTACAACAACCCGGTGTATGAGATTCGTGGTTCGAATAAATTGATTTTATTGGATTATGATAGTTTTGAACGTGTTTATGAAAGGAAGATACAATAATGGCTGATTTTGATTTTAATGCACCTTATGTGGATCGTAGAACTTGGATCATTGATCATCTACAAGATTTAATTCTAGAACCAAAAGAGATATTAGTCGTATTGTTGATTGATTTTTTCAACCAGCAGCATATTTCAATTGATCACGAATTGATTAGTGAAAAACTAAAGATTAGTGTGGATGAAGTGGAAGATATTTTTACGGAATTATCAGATAAAGGGTATTTGACTTTAGATTATGCGGATGGATCTTTGATTTTTAATATTGAAGGAATCTTTGAACTTTCAAATACAAACAATACATCCATTGATCGTTCTTTATTAGAACAATTTGAGATGGAGTTTGCACATCCACTATCTTCAACCCAAATGCAAAGAATTATTGATATGGCAAGTATGTATGATGAACGTCGTGTGATTTGTGCATTAAATGAAGCTGTATGTAATGAGGCTTGTGATTTAAATTATATTGAAAGAATTCTACAGAATTGGCAACAAAAAGGTTTGTCAACTGAGGATATAGAGAATGGTAAACGATGAATGCGAATGAAATTTTGGATGAAATGGAAAAAATCTTTCCGAATGCCAAGTGTGAATTGTATCATGAATCTGCATTTCAATTGATTGTTGCGGTGGTACTCAGTGCACAAACAACGGATGCGATGGTGAATAAAGTAACGCCTGCATTATTCAAGGCGTATCCTACGGCAGAAAAGATGGCAGAGGCTACAGTTTCTGAATTAGAGCCATACATTAAAAGAATTGGTTTGTATCGTAATAAGGCTCGCTCCATTTCAAATCTAAGTAAAGATTTAGTTGAAAGATATCATGGACAAGTACCTTACACATATAAGGATTTAATGTCTTTAGCAGGTGTTGGAAGAAAGACAGCGAATGTCGTTCGTAGTGTAGCTTTCGATATTCCTAGCTTTGCGGTAGATACCCATGTCAATCGTGTCAGTAAGCGTTTGGGTTTAGCCAAATATAATGATTCGGTTGAAAAGGTTGAGGAAAAATTAAAACGAAAAATCGATCGTTCAAGATGGAATCAAGGTCATCATGACTTTATATTTTTTGGTCGCTATCTTTGTCATTCAAGAAATCCAGAATGTGAAAGATGTCCTTTTAAAAGCTTTTGTAAGAAAGATAAATATGAGAAATAATAGCACTACACTTGTAGTGTTTTTCTTTTTGTATTGTGATAAAAGATAAAATAATAAAGTTGACAAATAGTTGGTAGAGCAACCGCAATGAATTACCGTATAATGATGGTGAAAAGGAGGAAATATGTATTATGAAGGCAACTGTATTTATAGCTTATATTTTTTTGTTGATGTATTTTGTAGTTGGTGTCGCATTTATATACTTATTCGTATTGCTTGTTAGGGCATTAAAGAAATATATTAAATCTGAACCTGTAAGAAAGGAAAAGGCTGTAAGTGCCAAATCACTTGGAGAAGTGATTAAAAGATATCGTACGCAACGCAAAATGACTCAAGAATTTGTGGCAGAGTCTTTAGGGGTTACAAGACAGGCTGTATCAAAATGGGAAAGTGGTGCATCGGATCCAAGTACAACGAATCTAATGGCTTTAGCTAAGCTATTTGGAGTCACTGCTGAAGAAATTTTAAAGGAAGTTAAATAAATTCATTGTATGGTCGATGATGAAAAAGAAATATTACAACAATCGTTTAACGATGAGTAAAGGAAGTATGAATATGAAGATTATTAAAGTTATAAATGATGAAGATAAAAAGAAAATCACAAGAGCTATATTAGAAGCGTTGCCTGAGTGGTTTGGGATTGTAGAAGCAAGAGAAGAATATATTCTTGATAGTGTAGGAAAAGATTTCTATTGTGCTATTAAAAAGGATAAGGTTGTTGGATTTTTGTATCTTAAACAAACGGGTAAAGATACGGTTGAACTAGCTGTAATGGGTGTATTAAAAGAATATCATCGTAAAGGAATTGGAAGAGCACTATTTGAATACGCAAAGGAAAGTATAAAGGAACGTGGATATTCGTTTATCCAGGTAAAAACAGTGAAGATGGGAATGTATGAAGATTATGATCGTACAAATCGATTTTATATTTCGTTAGGATTTAAAGAATTTGAAGTTCTGAATTCGTTGTGGGATGAAAACAATCCTTGTCAAATCTATGTTATGGCAATATGAGGTGACAAAATGGCATCAACTAAAGAATATTTAGATTTTATTTTAGGGCAACTATCCAATTTAGAAGAAATTACGTATCGATCAATGATGAAAGAATATATCCTCTATTATCGGGGAAAATTGTTGGTGGTATATATGATGATCGATTACTTGTTAAGCCTGTAGAAACCGCAATTCGTTATATGTCAAAAGTTCGATATGAATTACCATATGATGGGGCTAAAGAAATGTTGTTGGTAGAAGAAGTGGATAACCGGGAATTTTTGGAAGGTTTGTTTCAAGTGATGTATGGTGAGCTTCCAAATCCAAAAAAGAAGAAATAAACTATGAATGAGTTACTATTTTCCAAGAAATATTATGTTAGAAAACTACAAAAGAATGATATTGATCAAATATATGGTCTTTATAGTAAAAATCACTTATATTATCAACATTGTCCCCCTTATGTGACAAGAAAGAGTATTGAATCGGATATGATGACTCTTCCAGGCAATATTGATATTAAAGATAAGTATTATGTGGGATATTTTAAGAACGAGAAGTTAATCGCAGTCCTTGATTTAATTGATGGATATCCCAAAAAGGATATTGTATTCATTGGATTCTTTATGATGGATATCAATGTACAAAAGAATGGGATTGGAAGCGCAATAGTCAATGAACTTATTGAATATTTAACAACACTTAAATATAAGGAAGTTCGCTTAGGTTGGATAAATGGAAATCTTCAAGCTGAACACTTTTGGATTAAGAATGGTTTTTGTCCTATAAAAGAAGATCGTGTAGTACTTGCGAATCGAACTATTAAATAAATTCTTTACTGATTGAAAGATATTTATGGGCATAGATACTTTCTTTTTGCCAGATGATGTCAAAGTCATGTTGCAGTTTAAAATCATCTAAAGTAATTTCTTTGAGTTCTTTTGATTTTAATTCTTTTTCTACAGCTATCTTATATAGGAAAGAAATTCCACAATCTTTTTTCAATAGATTCATGATGGTATGCATATTTTCAACTTGTGTATAATGTGTGAAATTTGAAATATGTAAACCATGGGCAATTAGGCTTTGTTCAAGAATATTTCTTGTTCCAGAACCTTTTTCGCGAACTAAAAGATGCTCAGATATTAGATCGTGAATGGTATGGGGTTCTTTTGTGAAATGGTGGGATGTAGCACAGACGGCAATATAGTCTTCTGTGCTATATTTTATGTGGGAATAGTTTTCTTTTGGATAATTACCTTCGACAATGGCCATACTGATTTGACCTTGATCGAGTAATTCGAGTAGTTTAGATGTGTTGCCATAGTGAAGGTGGATGTTGATTTCTGGGTGATTTTGAATAAAGTTTGCCAATTTATCAATAATCGCATATTCACCAATAGTCATAGTTACACCAATGGAGAGTGTTTCAATGTTGGATGTGATATTGTTGATTTCATTCATTATGGCTTGTTCATTATTTTTCATAGCTAATAGATGCTTATATAGTATTTCACCGGAAGGAGTTAGTGATAACTCTTTATTTTTGTATGCAAATAATGTGGTATTGTATTGTTTTTCTAAGAAATGAATATGTTGTGATACGGCAGGTTGAGTGATATTTAATTGTTTGGCGGCTGTTGTAAAATTTAAAGTTTTACATACAGTAAGAAATGTTTTTGTTCGATAATCTAGCATAGGTACCTCTATTGATAAGAAATAATTATTGTTCGATAGAATTATATAATTTTACCTTATTGTTGTATAGTGATACAATTCTTCGCATGGAGGGAATTTTAAATGAATTTTGTAAATAAATATGGAAAAGGCATTTTGGTTTGTCTTTTAATTGCGATTCCATCATGGATCATTGGAAAGATGTTTCCAGTCATTGGTGGTGCTGTCATTGCGATTCTTGCAGGAATGATTATCGCGATGTTTTGGAATGATAAACAAAAAGCAGAAGCTGGTATTAAATGGACTTCTAAGATAGTTTTACAGACGGCTGTTGTATTGCTTGGATTTGGAATGAATTTAGGTGTAATTTTTGAAACGGGTAAGCAGTCTTTACCGATTATTCTTTGTACGATTACGACATCGCTTGTGCTTGCGTGGGTCATGAAGAAAGTTTTGAAAGTACCTACAAATACATCAATACTTGTTGGTGTTGGTTCTTCGATTTGTGGAGGTTCTGCCATTGCGGCAACAGCCCCTGTTATTGATGCGGATGATGATGAGATTGCTCAATCCATTGCGGTCATTTTCTTCTTTAATGTATTAGCCGCTATTTTCTTTCCAATGTTAGGAAAAGCACTTGGCTTTGATACAATGCATGGCGATGCGTTTGGTATTTTTGCAGGAACAGCCATTAATGATACATCAAGTGTAACGGCTGCAGCTTCTACTTGGGATAGTATGTGGGGGCTTGGTAGTGCCACATTAAATAAGGCGGTAACAGTAAAATTAACTCGTACTCTTGCGATTATTCCAATTACACTTGGACTATCTTTTATTCGTGCTAAAAAAGAAAGACAAGCATCAAACTTTAGTTTGAAACGTGCCTTTCCAATGTTTATACTTTATTTTGTACTTGCAGCAATCTTTACAACTGTATGTGTAAATTTAGGAGTAGACTCTAGTGTATTTGCACCACTTAAAGAATTATCTAAGTTTTTGATCATTATGGCTATGGCAGCCATTGGACTTAACAGCAATGTAATTCAGTTGATCAAAACGGGTGGAAAGCCGATTGCGGTTGGTGCAACATGTTGGTGTGGTATCACAATTGTAAGTTTAGTGATGCAGCATGTAATGCATATTTGGTAAATTTTGAATTATAAAGAAAGCGTATCAATAAATTTTTGTGTGGCAATATTGGTTGCACGACTTGTATCCTGGACAAGAAGAATTTCTCGTTCAGGATTTTTTATATTTGTTTGAATTTCAAAAATATCAGAATCCTTAGAAATTAATTCTTTAGGATAGAATCCAATGCCTAGGTTATGCTTGACTAATGGAAATATTTGATCGGCAGTAGCCACTTCTAAATCGGTATGAAAAGGGATTTTGTGATTTAAGAACAAGTTTGAATAATAGGTATATGTACTTGTGTTTTTGCCTAAGGTAATAAATGGATACTGCGAGATTTGTTGGATGTCTAGAATTTCATTGCTTAAGTTTTCGTATTCTTTTCCACCAATTAATATTTCTTCAAAGCAGTAGAGTGAAGTGGTATGTAATGGCTTTTTGATGTTGATTGGACTTGTGACTACGGCAATATCGACAATTCCTTTTTCTAAGGCGTCAACAGCTTGAATAGAGGAGTGGTTGGATAATTTGATTTTAACGTGGGGATAGGCTTTGTGGAAATGTTCAAGCTTGGATAATAAAAAGATATTTAGAGCCGTTTCACTTACGCCAATTGAGATGTGTCCATGTTCTAAGGTTTTATTTGAAAGAATTTCGCTTTCTCCTTGGTAAAGTTGTTCAATCGCTATCGCAACATGTTCATAGAGTTGTTCACCTTCGGGTGTTAGAGTAATTCCTGAATGGGAGCGTACTAAAAGCTTACATCCAAATTCACTTTCTATGTTGTTCATGGTTCTTGAAATGTTAGGTTGGTTATTGTGTAGGATTTTTGCGGCTTTTGAAAAGCTTTTGTATTTAGCTACATAGTAAAAGATGCGGTAATAGTCTAGTGTCATTGTAAAACCTCCATATAATTTTTATATAATGCATATTTAAAATATACATTTCACATATTTTATAGGTGTTAGTATAATACTTTTAGTCTGAGTAGGCAAGCCATCAAAAACAGATACAAAAAGTGTGTTAAAGGAAGACTTCTTGTATCTGTTTGCCCAAAGGACTAGAAAAGAAGTGAGAATCATGCCAACAATTTTTCCTAGGGAAGAAAAGGCAGAGGCTTTGTTTGATAAAATTGCCAAGGATCCTAGAGCTTGTAAACGATTAATGGACGCCTTTTATGAAGGTGTTGCTTGTGATGAGGATTCAAGCGTAGAAGAAGAAAGGGTGCTTGTAGATAAACAAGTATTTACCAATGCCTTATTTACTGCATACAAGAACAAAGATCTGTCGGCATTTTTAATGGCTGTATGCGGCAATAGTATGTTTGACTTATTGAGAAATGCATTTTTGATTCCATTGCGATTTAACGATAAGGCAAAAGAGAATCCTATTCTTTTAAGTGACGAAAATGGAAATTTTATAGAAAGTGATGTTCATATTCCTGAATCAAAGAAGCATATGTTTAAAAAGCTTGTAGAAAAAAATCGATACTTAGCTTATGGCTTTTTAGAACAGCATAGCTTTAAAGAGGATATGTCCATTCAAACTATTAAAAATGAATCGCATTTAGGTATCTTAGTTGTCCAAGAAATGCCTGAAGAGGTTCATGAAAAGTTAAGTGATGCACAAATTTATTCTGGCTTGTGGGATTCTATGATGAAGCTTGAAGATTTGTTGTATAACGCCTTCTTCTATTGTGGGGATTTTAAAGGAAAGTATTGTGTAGGGGTGTTCTTACCATTTACACATTTTGAACATAATTTAGAAAAGAATATTGAAGTTTCAAATAGTATTTTATATGAATGTATACAAAAAATGCTGAACGATTAAGTTCAGCATTTTTATGTACAATATCGAAATGAGGGATCCGTTAAGATACGGGCAAATATAAGTCCCATTGGAAGGGCCAAAACAATCAATAAAGATTGAATGAGCCAGTTAGCTCCAATTGACATGGTGGATGCAAGTTCGAGATTATAGATAGCTCGATACATATATAGGCCTGGGACCATAATCACAATGGATGGTACGGTTATGGCAATTCTAGGATATCCTGTATTTCCTTTGATCATAGAGGCAAGTAGTCCGGCTGTTAATGCGCCAATAAAGGCTGCGGCTGCAGCAGGTAAAGATAAATCGACAAGTGTTAGTCGTAATGTGTTTGCGATGGCTCCAATGCATCCGGCACTGGCGGCTATTTTTTTTGAACTGTTAAACATAATGGAGAATCCGAATACGCCTCCAAAACTGGTTAATAGTCTTAATAGTAATTTGGTGGATGTTGAAATGTGTAGTTTCACAAAGTCTACAGGTTGAAGATGTAAGACTAAAGCACAGATCCATGCAGTAAGTGTAGCAGCTAAAATAATGATAATGGCATAGGCAAGTCTTTCAATACCAGAACGAAGATCTAATTTAGCTAAGTCAATACCGCTTGTAATGAAAGGAAAGCCTGGAATTATGAAAAGCATAGAACAGATGTATCCGGCTTCATGTTGTGTGGCTATGCCAAAACAGGTTTCTAAAAAATTAAATAACAAGGCATAGGCTAGGCAGGCCAAAGAAACGCTGGCTGCAACATTTAAAAATAGGGTGTAGTTATGTTTGATGAGTTTCATTCGAAGTGTATTTCCAAGTCCTGCACCTACAAAGGCACAAAGCATTTCAATGGGGCCTCCTCCAAGTAGAAAGGTAAAACAACTACAGGCAAGGGCCGCAGCTAATCCTAGAATAATGGGGGAGTAGCTAGAGTGAATGCTTTCGATTTGGTCTAATTGATTGTGAATCTCATTGCATGTGCATGTTTTACATTCGTCTTTAAAGTGATAAACAAAGTCTTCCATACGAGCAAGCTTGGATGTATTGACACTTGTATTATGTAAAGACAAGGATTGGGCGTGAGAGTCAATTCCATCAATGCATGTGTAGGAAATATTTGTAAGTCCAATGTCGGCAATACATGTAATATTTAATTCACTAGCAATGGTGTTCATTGAACTTCTAACTCGCCAGGCACCTGTACCACAGGCTAGAAGCATCAATCCAATTCTTCCTATAACGGAAGATTTTTCTGTAAGACTTGCATTTTCAATCTTAACTTTTGAATCTTTGTTCGTATATTCATGCCATGGAATGTCCATATGGTTGTTCATAAGATCATCTCCTATATCATTTATATATAATACACATAGTATAAATATATATTCGATATTTAATTCCATGAATAGTATAGTCAAGAAAAAAAAGAAGTCAATTTCTTAATCAACTTCTTTATGAATCCATGTCATTAATACTTTAACGATATAGGCCTTTTGTCTAGGGCCTAGTGGCTGATTGGGTTTGATCTTATGCCATTTGTATAGACATTGTCTGCAACAACAGCCAGTAGCGTGTTGAGCAATGAATACAGGGTGTCCTTTAAATGGTGTTTGTTTACCGTCGTTGGGTATATAGGCTGGAGCCAATCGTTTTTCAATAAAATCGATGGCATGTTTTTCAATGGTGTCCATTCCTTTAGTTTGTATATACTCCTTATCTTTTTGTTTCAGATGAAAACGGCTCCTAAATTTGGAGTGGGATAAGCGATTAAAAAGTTGTTCAAACCATTCGGATTCTGTCATAGTTTCTCCTTATATATATAATAAAAAAAACCAGCAACGCTGGTTTTATAATCAAGTGGCGCCTGAAACAAGACTCGAACTTGTGACCTGCCGGTTAACAGCCGGATGCTCTACCGACTGAGCTATTCAGGCATTTGTTTTTCACTTGACTGCCTGTATATAATACCAAAAGATGTTGTGTTATGCAAGTACTTTTTATAAAATTATGATATATTATTTTCTATATGGAGGGATGGACTATGTTAGATGCGATTGTAATGGATATGGATGGTACTTTATTGGATCCAAATAATAAGATTTTACCGGAAACAAAAGAGGCTTTGATTGCTTGTCAAAAGCAGGGGACTAAGCTTGTACTTGCGAGTGGAAGAAGTTATACAAGATTACTTTCATATGCTAAAGAATTAGAGATGGATGTATATGGTGGCTATTTGTTAGAGGTAGATGGTATTGCATATTATGATGTTCAAAAGGATGAGCGTCATGTTTTAAAGCAGATGTATAAGGAAGATGTTGAGCCTGTCTTTGCGTATTTGATGCATAAAAATTGTGAGACAATGGCTGTATTTAATGATGGATTGTTTGATTATATTCCAGATCATATAATGGAAAAGAAAAAAGCATTAAGAAATTCACAAGAATATCCAGAGGATTTTCCTTGGACGGGTGGTCCTTGGTCTTGGCTTGCAGATATGCGTGATGGCTATCCTAAGATTACTTATATTAAGGATCTTAGTGAAATTCAATATCCTGTAAATAAGATTCAGACAATTGAGGATGAAGAGGTAACGACCCAATTGGCTTTGGATATTCAAAATGAATTTAAAGATCAATATGAAGTGTTCCGTACTTGTCCTAGAGAACTTGAAGTATTGCCTAAAGGATATAGTAAGGGAGCTACTTTAGTTCGTATGATGGATATGTTTGGTTGGGATAAGGATAAAGTCTTCACATTTGGTGATGGTGAAAATGATGTGAGTATGTTTGGTGTTGTAACTCATAGTTTTGCGATGGGTCAGGCTTTGGATTATGTAAAAGAAAAAGCAGCTCATGTGACCAAGTCCAATGTGGAACAGGGAATTGTAGCTGCTTTAAAGGATTTTAATATTTTGTGATATAGCTAACAACAAGCTTCATTGTGCTTTCTACACCATCATAGTGTGTTCTTTCCATTCCGTGGCTTGCATGAACACCAGGGCCAATCAAGGCTCCTTTGATGTCGTTACCACCGCGTAATGCGGCACTGACATCTGAACCATATTGTGGGTAGATATCAACGGCATAATTAAGCTTGTTTTCTTTTGATAGTTCAACTAGACGTGTAATCATTTCGTAGTCGTATGGTCCGCTTGAATCTTTTGCACAGATAGAAACGTCTTGTTCAGTACAAGCAAGATCTGTACCGATGCATCCCATGTCTACGGCTAATAATTCTTCAACTTCTTCTGGTAAACAACTTGCTCCATGACCCACTTCTTCATATGTACTGAACATAATGACTAAGTCTCTTTGAGGTGTAATGTTGTTGTCTTTTAAGTATTTTAGTACGCCCATTAAAGCAGTAGCTGAAATCTTATCGTCTAAGAATCTAGATTTAATGAATCCACTTTCTGTGATTTGTGTTTTTGTATCAATACAAATGAAGTCTCCGTTGTTGATACTTAATTTTTCAACATCTGCTTTTGAGTGAACAACTTCATCAATGCGAACTTCCATTGTATCTTCTTTTCTTTCTAATGTTGAAGCATCTGGATATACGTGTACGCTTGGTGAACAAGAAAGAATCGTTCCTGTATATACCTTTCCATCACGAGTATAGATCTTACAATATTCTCCGTCTAATGTTGGTAAGCATGGGCCTCCGACTTTAGTAATGGCAAGTTTTCCATTGTCTTTGATGGAACGAACCATAAGTCCTAATGTATCTAGGTGAGCACTCAATCCTAATGTGTGTTCAGAATCTTTTCCGTCTACATAGATCAACAAGTTTCCTTTTTGGTTACGTCCTGTTGTATAGCCTAATTTTTTGGCTTCTTCATCCATGAAATCGATGGCTCTTTTTGTGTAGCCTGTTGGTGAATCAATATTCAAAATTTGTTTGGCGATGTCACAGACATATTCTTTATCAAATGGTTGCATATTTTAAAACTCCTCCTGTATGTATTATACGCTTTTATACAAATTCTAAACAATGTATTCAACTTTTTTTTCATTTTGTGCTATTGTACAAGAAAAGGAGGCTAATTGTATGAAATTAAATGTAAGAGAAGAAAATTTAAGGAATTTGTTTAAACAGTTTCAAGTGGAGCATAATGAGAATTGTAAGACAGTATTTATTGATAATAATGATGAACAATTAGAAAACTATTTAAATGAATCAAATACGGTATATTTACATATGGTGGATTATGAAATAAAACATCTTGACTTGAGTAAAGTAAATACAATATTTGTGAATAAAGAGTATGCGAGTAAATTAGAAAATGGAATTCAGGATGAACAGAGAATTCTAGAATTATTGTTAAATAAATATCCCAATCTTAGAGTTGTATTAATTACAGATAAAAAGGGTGCTTATTATAAAGATAAGGACATGATGATTTACCAGAAAGAATTGGCTTCTAATTTTGATAAAGATTTGTTCTTAGTTAAATATATGGTTTCAGAATTAAAGGGGAATTCAGAAATGACATCTCTATATCGAGGTGTAAATCAGTAAAGACTACTAGATATGTTAGAGTACCTAAGACAAAAACTTGAATTCGCGTACGTCTTTGGAATTAAAAGACTTTGGAGGTAGATTAATCCATGAAAACCACCCTACATATCTAGTAGTCATTTCCATTATAAAGGTCCAATGTGAAAAGATTATTAAAAGTCAAAAGTTTTTCAAAATATTTTAAAATACATGTGTAAATCGGTAAGTTGATATTTATCATCTTTCTCGTTATAATACAAGTACAGAAAAGACTACTAGATATGGTGGTCACTCTGGATGTTGCGAGAGCGCTAAATCCTTTGTGAGAGGTGGTTAGCGCTTTTTGTTTTCTTCATGAATAATAATGATGACTCGTATGAGTTGTAAAATAGCTATTAAGACAATAGTTATATCAATATTAACTTGAATTTGCATACGCCTATTCCTCCATCCCGGGGATCGAAAGTCTCAAGGATTTATCCAGAGGAAACCACCTGCCATATCTAGTAGCAATTTCAATTATAAATACCCAATGTGAAAAAGACATTAAATCCCAAAACTTTTTGAAAAAAACTTAAAATTAATCTATGTTTATTTTGAATAATGTCTTTTTCGATGTAAAGGTAAAATATAACTTAAAAACATAAAATCTACTTTACATAAAGTGTATGCTGAGAGCATACATTTTTGCTTTTATATAGAAATTTGTAGGAAATGGCTTACATAAGTGATATAATGCATATAACATAATCACTTTATGGAGCTAAATCAAATGGATAATAAGTATGTATTGGGATTAGACATAGGAATTAGTAGCTGCGGGTATGGAGTTATAGATCTTGAAACAGGTAAATTTGTAGACTATGGAGTGCGTTTGTTTAAAGAAGGCACAGCAGAAGATAATGGGAAACGTAGAGACGCTAGAAGTCGTAGACGTTTGACTTCAAGACGTCATACTCGAGTTATGGACATGCAAAAATTGTTGAAGGAAAACGGTATAATGTCAAATGACTATCATCCTTTGCAGAATGTATATGAATTGCGTTGTAAAGGTTTAAGTGAAAAACTAACAAATGATGAATTAACGGCAGCTATTTTACATATAACAAAACATAGAGGTAGTGTTATTGAAACTGTAGAAGAAGATGCAAAAAAGAGTGACGACGAATTGAGTTTAAAAGCTACTTTGCAACATAATGAGCAGTTAATTAAACAAGGTAAATTTATTTGCCAAATTCAATTGGATAATCTAAATAATAGAAATCATATTCGAGGTCATGAAAATAATTTTTCTACAAAAGATTATGTAAATGAATTGAATGAGATATTGCATCATCAGGAATTAGATGAACAACTTATTAATAAGATTATTGATATAGTTGCGCGTAGAAGAGCTTATTATGAGGGGCCTGGAAGTGAAAAATCACCAACGCCATATGGTCGTTTTATAGAAGTTGATGGGCAAATTCAAGAAATAGATTTGATTGAAAAAATGCGTGGAAAATGTAGCGTATTTCCTGATGAATTAAGAGCGCCTAAAATGGCGGTAACAGCTGACTTATTTAATTTCTTAAATGACATGAATAACTTAACGGTAGATGGTAATAAGTTGAGTCCAGAGGAGAAGAAGGGGATTTTAACTATAGTTAGTCAGAAAGGTAACATTACTTTACGTCAATTGGCGAAAGAATTGAATGTGAAAGAAGATGAGATTAGAGGCTATCGTATAGATAAAAACGATAAGGCTATATTTACTGAATTTAAGGGGTATAAGAAAATTAAATCAATTTTAGAAAAAGAAGGATATTCAATTTCATTAAATGATTATGAAATGCTAGATAGAATTATTGAAATTCTTACGAATAAAAAGGGTATACAAGAAAGAAAGGATTGCTTGTATCATTTGGAGTATAAACTTTCAGATTCAGTGGTAGATACTTTAGCAAACACAGCAGGAATAACAGGCTATCACTCTTTATCTTTTAAAGCATTGAATTTACTAAACAAAGAATTGTTTGAATCTGAAATGAATCAAATGCAGTTACTACATGAATTAAAATTGTTTGATAAGAATCGTGTTTCTCATAAAGGAAAAAAGAACATTGAATCAGACCCAGAAGCTATTTTATCTCCAGTAGCAAAAAGAGCGCAGAATGAAACTTTTAAAGTTGTAAATGCATTAAGAAAGAAATATGGAGAATTCGATTCCATTGTTGTTGAGATGACTCGTGATAAGAATTCAGATGAAAAGAAAAAGAGAATTAGTAACTACCAAAAAAATCGAGAGAATGGATCTAAAGAAATGGATAAATTTTTGAATGAAAAGGGGTATGATCCAACAAAAATTAATGGAAAAACAAGAATGAAAATTAGTTTATATTTGCAACAAGGAGGCAAGAGTGCATATACTTTTGAACCTTTAGATTTAAATCGAGTCATTAAAGATCCAAAGTATACAGAAATTGATCATATTATCCCAATCTCTATATCATTAGATGATTCTCAAAATAATAAAGTATTAGCATTACATTCAGAAAATCAGGTGAAAGGTAATTTGACTCCTTTTATGGCATATGCAGCTAATAAATTTAATGGAATGGGATGTAGTTATTCAGAATTTAAGACAAATGTTCTTTCTAATAAAGAAATTCCATACAAAAAGAAATTAAATTTATTAAATGAAGAAAATATTACAAAAGAAGAGGTGGCTAAAAAATTTATTAATCGAAATCTAGTGGACACAAGTTACGCTTGTCGAGTTGTACTAAATACACTGTCAGATTATTTTAAAGATAATGAGATTGATACAAAAGTTCATACAATAAACGGTAGAGTTACGGATTTATTCAGAAAGAAGATTCATTTGGAAAAAGATCGTGATGAAAACTATTTGCACCATGCAGTGGATGCATTAATTGTAGCTTCTGTTAAAAAAATGAATTTGTTGAATGGATATCTTCTTAAACAAGAACATGATTTTAATAATCTATATAATGAAGAAACGGGAGAAATCATTACGATTCCTGATGATAAGGTATTCTATGATGAAAGATATATTCAGTATATTGTGAACTTGAAAACATTGTTCGAAGAAAGCAGTAAGTATTATGATCATGTAATAGAGAAAGAGAATATGTGCTTTAATCCAATTAAAATTTCTCACAAGGTGAATACAAAACCAAATCGTCAGATTGCAGATGAAACTATCTATAGTACAAGAAATGTAGATGGAACGGATTACTTGATTGAAAAAATCCCTAATATTTATGATCCAAAAGATAAGAAATGTATTCGTTTGATACAAGATATCTTAAATGGAGAAGATGAAAAATATTTAATGGAAAAGCATGATCCGCAGACATTCGATTTAATTCGAGACATTGTAAAATATCATTATGAACAGTTTAAATCAGATTCAAAAATGTATAAAGTGACCAAGAAAAAAGGTGAAGAAATTATTACTTTAGTCGGAGAAAATCCTTTGACAAAATATAAGGAAGAAAATGGTGTTATACATAAATATTCTAAGAAGGGGAATGGTCCTGAAATTGTTTCAATGAAATATGAAAGTGAAAAATTAGGGAATCATTTAGATATTTCTTCAAACTATCAAACGAATAATAAAAAAGTTATTTTGAAACAAATCAAACCATACAGAACGGATTTCTATCAATGCGAAGATGGTAAATTTAGATTTGTTACTGTTCGATATACAAATGTTTCATATCATAAAGCAAAAGGAATGTATGTGATTGATGAACAATGGTATAAGCAGGAAAAAGCCAATAAAAAGATAAAAGAAACAGATAAATTCTTATTCTCAATGCATAGAGATGAATTGATTGGAATAAAGAAAAAAGAAGGTAACTCATATATTTATGATTTATCAACAGAAAAAGGTGGAGATAAATATTATTATGATGGAAATAGTGTTGAAGTGTTAAAATTTACAGCATCAAATAACGAAACAACAGGAACAATAGAAGTAAAACCAATTTATACATATTGTAAAAAACAACTAATGCCTACTGTAGCATCATCTTTAGAAATAAAAAAATATGCCACGGATGTATTAGGAAATATATACGAAGTGAAGGATAATAAGTTGAAATTGGAATTTAAATAGAGTATACTAAAAATGGTTATATTCTAGCAAAAATTTTTATGACCTAACAAAACAAGGGTTTATCCCGGATTCGGCTCTTCGGAGCCTTTTCTTTTACTCTTTTTATGGGTTATAGAGTTATATATATTGAGAAATGTGAGTATTTGAGACTGTATTTAGATAATTTGAAAGTGGAAATTAAAAATGACACTTTGTTGATTCCGGTTTCAGATATTCAAATTCTAGTGATTGATAATTATCAGTCTAATTTGAGTGTACCTTTAATTAATAAATTAACAGATAATAATGTGTGTACTATTATTTGTGGAGTGGATCATTTGCCGAAAAGCTATATATTGCCAATGAATGGACATTTTTCAAGTAGTGGAAATATTTCAAAACAAATTTGCTGGGATTCAAAGCGTAAAGACGATTTACATGCAATGATCGTAAAAATGAAGATTTTAAATCAAATAGAAATATTGAAAGTTAATAATAAAGATTTTGAAGTAGAAAAGAAATTATATGAATTTGTAGATAGTATTGTATCTGGAGATAAAACGAACAGGGAAGGTTTAGCAGCTAAGATGTATTTTAGAGAACTTTTTGGTCATGATTTTATTCGGTTTGAAGAAGATGTGATAAATGCTGGATTAAATTATGGTTATGCTATATTTAGATCTTTAATAACATCGATTATTGTAGCCAAGGGGTATATCGCCAATATAGGAATTTTTCATAAGGGTAAACAAAATATGTTTAACTTAAGTGATGATATTATAGAAGTCTTTAGACCAATAGTGGATCATTACGTTTATAACAATATGATGGATGATATTATTTTTAAACAATCTCATAGGGAAGCTTTAATACAATTGACAAACAAGAAAATTATGATCGATGGAAGAAAACAAACTATAGCAAATGCAATTAGCTTTTATCTAGATTCCATATTTAACTATTTAGATGGTGAAGCCGATTCTATTTTGTATCCATTACCAGTAATATATGATTTATGATTTTATGCGATTAATATTATTTTTTGATTTACCCGTAGTATCCAAAGAAGATAGAAGAATTTATGCAACATTCAGAAAATATCTAATTAAAAATGGATATATTATGATGCAATATTCGGTGTATTGTAAAATATTTGCAAATCGTGAAGCCGCAGTAAAACACGTGAATATCTTACAAAGAAATGTTCCTCAAAAGGGACAAATACGAATTTTATTGGTTACAGAAAAGCAGTATGCAAAGATTGAAATAATAGTTGGTGGTAAATCAAATCAAGAACAAGTCATCAACAGCGATGCATTTATAAAATTATGAATTTATTGACTATAAAGAATGGTATAAATAAATGGAATCTTCAAATGAATCATGTAAAATATATAATTTCAGATTCAAGTATGAATTATGCAATGTTACAAGCGATTCGATTGTTTACTTCAAAAGATAAAAGTGAAAACAGAATAGAAAACAATATCAGTGCAAAAATGTTGATAAACGAAAAAGAAATAGAACTTAAAAACAATATGTTCATAGAAATTTCAGAAATGTACTCTCTTAATGAGGATAAAAAGCTCACTACAAAGTCATTGATGTTAAAGTATTTAGAAATTAAACTTCAGAATCAAGAATATTTTGATACCATTAGCACAATTGATATATTGTTGAATTCATTATCAGAAGAAGTCAATGATGAATCAATGCTTAAAATTATGTTTAATGGAACTAATTATAAACAATTGATAAAAATGTTATCACCATATTACGAAGACGAATTACAAAAAGATGAATTTGATTTATCAAGAGATGAATTGATTTTGTTTCAATTAGATTTGATAGAATACATTTCCAATCATAATTCAAAATATGATAATATCTTTGTCTTTGGCAAACTAGATAATTTAAGTGATAAAATTCTTCAGAAAATCAATAAAATTGAGAATGTTAAATTGATCATATTTACAAATTGTTATAACGATTTAATGGATGTACAAAATACATCTTTATTGCAAGATAAAATAATAGATTTTGCAGACATGGAACAAATTTATTACGACCTATCGCAAAAATCACTTCAAACATATACGTTACAGGAGGTAGAACAAATGACAATTAATTATTTACAGCAAATATACACTCATAAAACACATGATATTTATCAAGAACTAGATCATTTTTCAATTAAATAATTAGTATTCTATTACATTCAAAAATGTGCTACCATATTTTTGAGGTTTTGTTACCATAAAGATTTTTGCTAGAACAGAACTTCAAAAATTACAAGCATGTGCCAGACGCAGTTTTGTTACCATAAAGATTTTTGCTAGAACAGAACAGACAAACATATATACCAAAACATGGAAGTGTTTTGTTACCATAAAGATTTTTGCTAGAACAGAACAGTTCCAACATGACGGTAAAATTAAGGCAGGTTTTGTTACCATAAAGATTTTTGCTAGAACAGAACTAGCAACCAGCTACACCAGTGTAACCAGTCGTTTTGTTACCATAAAGATTTTTGCTAGAACAGAACAAGAAGGCTAGCGACATGTGCAGGAATTATGTTTTGTTACCATAAAGATTTTTGCTAGAACAGAACCCACAAGTTATTGAGTTAGCACAAACTACTGTTTTGTTACCATAAAGATTTTTGCTAGAACAGAACAAAATCAAAAATTTGTTAACGAGCAATTAAGTTTTGTTACCATAAAGATTTTTGCTAGAACAGAACATTTAAACTTAACATTTGCAAATACGTGTAAGTTTTGTTACCATAAAGATTTTTGCTAGAACAGAACTATAAAATTCATAGAAGATGATAATTCTCTGTTTTGTTACCATAAAGATTTTTGCTAGAACAGAACCGAAATGAGACGACCGCGATGCGGAACTGAGTTTTGTTACCATAAAGATTTTTGCTAGAACAGAACAAAGTTTAGAGGAAAATACTAAGACGAAAAGTTTTGTTACCATAAAGATTTTTGCTAGAACAGAACCTTTAGACAAGTTTAGTCGGTTTTTTGGGAGTTTTGTTACCATAAAGATTTTTGCTAGAACAGAACTTAAGTCTAACAAATTACGTGACGGATTGTGTTTTGTTACCATAAAGATTTTTGCTAGAACAGAACACAAATAATTTTAGTAAAAATCTTCGTTTAGTTTTGTTACCATAAAGATTTTTGCTAGAACAGAACGTAACTTTGCTTATGATACAAACGACTTTAGTTTTGTTACCATAAAGATTTTTGCTAGAACAGAACAAAAGCGTTATTAAACAATGAATTATGTAAGGTTTTGTTACCATAAGGATTTTTGCTAGAACAGAACGGCGCAAAGCAAACCCAGCACTAGGAAGTAGTTTTGTTACCATAAAGATTTTTGCTAGAACAGAACACAATGCACACTCAGTGCATACACGCAACCGTTTTGTTACCATAAAGATTTTTGCAGAACAGAACTTTATTGTTAATCATTATTCTTTACACCACGTTTTGTTACCATAAAGATTTTTGCTAGAACAGAACATGATATCATCAGCTTCTTTTACCATTTCAGTTTTGTTACCATAAAGATTTTTGCTAGAACAAATTTAAAATATAAAAACGGGAGTGACACCCCGCCAGAAAGGGCAGAGGGGGGACTCCCACCTACATTTTATTGTGTAAATGTTAATTGTCCAATGAAGAATATAAATATTTTATAATACAATACAAATAAATTTAGTCCATTTTGTTACTGTATATTTTTGCTAGAATATCGTTTATTTCTCTTGTTTGACATTAACTACCACATACTCACATATACCCTCTGTTCTTGTTGGAAAACCCCAACCAACAAGGCCTGAGCTAATGATCTTTGTATAGTGCATGAATGTTTCTTTTCCGTAATTACCCGCAAAATCTGGTTGTAAATGGTAAGAGTAAGAGAGTGGAAACATTTGTCCGTTATGGGTGTGTCCGCTGAGTTGAAGGTCAACGTTGTTTTTAATGTTTTCTTTTGTTCCTTGTGGTTGATGGTCTAAGATGATGTTGTAGGTTTTATTTGTTAGATGGCAGTCTTTTGTTTTCTTTCGGTTTTTGTTTGTGTAGTCTTTTCTACCAATTAGAATTATGTTATTTAAATGTACTTCTTGATCATTTAGAATGGTAATGTTGTTTATTTTGATTTCGTGATTGAGTTTATTTTTTTGTGAATTTTGTTTTGTTTTCGTGATTGCCATAAACAGGGGCTACTTTTGTAAGTCTTCTGAGTTTCTTAAATAGGATTTCTATATCATATTTGTATGTGTATTCATCTACGAAGTCTTTGCCAAGTAGATAGAAATTTGGTGTTTGTGATTTCTTTTGTGGTTGTGATGTTGTAGGTGGTTTGATGGATGGTATACATATTCACAGAACCAAAAGTAACGATGGATGTGGACATGATGGCTGAAAGAAGTATGCAGATGATTGGTTTTCTTTTTTTGAATAGTGCTGGTAATACAAGTAAACAGAATAGTGTATGTATAGCCCACATGGCTTTATATGTACGCATATTTCAAACAATTTAATAGTAATGCGATACAAATGGCGTATCGTATTTTTTGCTTAATGTATCCTTTAATACGTTATTGATTAAATAACATAATCCGATTTCTAGAATGAGAATGCCCATTTGAAGATAGATCATATTATCACTTCCTTTTGGTCTTATCTTACACCATTGTTAGAAAGATTTGTTAGTTTATGCAGTATAATAAAATGGGTGAGACTATGTATAAAATATTGATTGTAGAAGATGATGAACTCATCTCAAAAAAGTTAGAATCGTTTCTTGAATCTTGGAATTATTCAGTTTGTCGAGTTACTGATTTTTATAATGTGATGGATGCATTTCATTCCTTTAATCCAGACTTAGTATTAATGGATATAACACTGCCTTATTTGAATGGATATTTATGGACAGAAAAGATTCGTAAAGAATCCAAAGTTCCAATTATCTTTATTTCAAGTGCTACAGACAATATGAGTATCGTGATGGCAATCTCTAAGGGTGCAGATGATTTTGTGTGTAAACCATTTGATTTAAATGTTCTAGCTGCTAAAATTACGGCAATATTAAGACGAAGCTATGACTTTGTATCCAATCATAATATCCTTGAATATCAAGGCGTACGCTTTAATTTAGATGATAATACAGTAAGTTTTCAATCTTCTCAAATGGAACTGAGCAAGAATGAGGCGAAGATACTTCGACTGCTTATGGAAAAGAAGGGGACGATTGTATCTCGAGATTGTTTAATGGAATATTTGTGGAAGACGGATTTTTATGTGGATGAAAATGCATTAAGTGTGAATGTGAATCGTTTGCGTAAAAAGTTAGAGAGTATTGGCGTTGTGGATTTTATTCAAACTAAAAAAGGATTGGGATATAAGATATGAAGTTGTTTATCCATTATTTAAAAGATCGATTGTTTTTTATAATGATTTATGTTGTAAGTGTTTTGATCTGCTTATGTGTATTTAAACTCTATAATCTAGAACTAGAAGCTTTTACAGGCGCAATAAATTTGGATGGGGTTAGGTGAATTTGCTCTCCAAGAATTTAAGGGG
>ERZ837380.204-NODE-204-length-91251-cov-7.904985_pt1 | contig 91251 bp, 84 predicted proteins | sample MGYA00519685_ERZ837380 | MGnify/ENA primary metagenome ERZ837380 (study PRJEB31850, sample SAMEA3708817) | human gut metagenome | biome: human gut; feature: human-associated habitat; material: faeces | place: China | collected 2014 ...
TAAGACCATCACACTGGCGGAGGTTGAGGGTTCGGATTTATCCGTACTCGGTGCACCAAGAGCAGAGGACCTGCGCCGCAGGTCCTCTGCTCTTTTCTTTGAACGGGCAAAAGAAAATCCGGATATTAAAATTGTGGTCGTTTGGCCGGGGCAGTACCGGAGTGAGGCTTTCCTCTGCGATCCCACTGTTGCACTTGAGAAGATCCGATAAGCAGCATTGTATTCCTCGGAAAATCTACAATGCTGTGCGAGCCTGTCTGTCATCGCCTTTCAGGCCGCAATCAAAGTAAGAAAAAGCACGCCTGCCAAGCAGACGTGCTTTTCATTTTGTGTCAGGGGTTTTGGCTTTTCAGCGTCTTCCGCCGAAGCCGCCTCCGCGGCCACCGCCAAATCCGCCGCTGCGACCTCCGCCAAATCCACCGCCGCGGCTGCCGCCAAAGCCTCCGAAGCTGCCGCCTCTGCCGAAACCACCGCCGCGGCTGCTGCCGCCGAAGCCTCCGAAGTTTCCGCTGCCAAAGCCGCCTCCGCGGCCGCTGCTGCCGAATCCGCCGAAGGAATTACCGGAACCGCCCGAGGGCCGTCTCGGCTGCTGGGGCGGGCGGCGATTACCGCCGGAGGAGCCGCCGCTGCGCGGCGGTCTGGGTCCGCCCTGCGGAGGACGGGGGCCGCCCGAACGGGGCGGACGCGGGCCGCGCGGGGGACGGCGGCCCCAGAAGATGGGGTGATACATCACCGTCGGAACGCCCATGCCGGGCATCATGTAGCGGCGGCGATAGCGGCGATAACGCATGCCATCAAGCATGATCCAGATGATAAAGAATATGATGAGGATCATGATGAACATCACACCGTTGGCCGCCTCGTCCAGCACCGCCTCGCTCTGCTGATACTGCTGGCTCAGCTCCACATGGAGCGCGGCGCAAAGTGAGCGCACCGCCGCGTCATAATCGCTCTTCTGCACGCCGCTTTCCATGCAGGAGGCGACAAAGCTCTGCGAAAGGCCGCTGAGCAGATCGTAGAAATCGCCGCTGGCGACCAGATAATAGTCCTGCTGCTGTTTGGCGATGACAAGAATGGCGTCATTTGAGCCAAGCTGCATCGTGTCCGCATAGTCATACGCCGTATTCTCGAGATTATCCGACGACTGCACCGTCACGACGGCCATGATGCTGCCGAACATCTTGTCCCAGTTGGCGTTGTAGAGGCCGACGGCCTCCTCGGTCTTGTCGGAAAGGATATCTGCCTCATCGCGCACATACTGCGTAAAGGCCGCCGTGGAAAGCGAGGGATCGAGCTTTTCGCCGCCCTCCGGCGTAGAGACGGCGGGCGCCTTGTGCAGTCCCCACGCACTGGATGCGACGATCGCCAGAATCAGCACGACGATGGCGACGCCGCGTTTTTGAAAGAATTTCATATGCTTCTCCTATCCGGAGCGTCTCAGCTTCTCAGCTCCATGAGCTTCTGCTTCAGCTCGCCCTCAATGCGGCCGAGCTCGACCTCCGCTTCCTTGCGCTTCTGCGCGCCCTCGCGCTGGATGTTCACGACCTCGTCGAGCGTGGAGACGAGCTGCTCGTTCGTGTGCTGCAGCGTCTCGATATCGACGATGCTGCGCTCGGCCTCCTTTGCCGTGGCGATGGTGCCCATCTTGAGCATATCGGCGTTCTTCTTGAGCAGCTCATTCGTCGTCTGCGCCACGGCGCTCTGCGCGGCCGTCGCCTGACGGCTGTGCTCCATGCCGAGCGCCAGCACCATCTGGCTCTTCCAGAGGGGGATGGTATTGACGAGCGAGGACTGGATCTTTTCGACCATCAGCGTGTCGTTGTTCTGCAGCAGTCGCGTCTGCGGGCCCATCTGGAGCGAGACCATGCGCGTGAGCTCCAGGTCATGCAGCTTCTTTTCAAAGCGCTCGCACTTCTGCGCGTAGTCGTTGTAGGCCTGCGCATCCTCGGCAAGGCCGCTCGCCTCCGCCTTCTTGCGCAGCTCCTCGAGCTCGCCGGTGCGGACCTCGGCCAGACGCTTTTTGCCCGCGATGATATACATGGTCAGTTCTTTGTAGTACTTGAGGTTCAGCTCATACATCTGGTCGAGCATCGCGATGTCCTTCATCAGCGTGACCTGATGCTTTTCAAGCTCAGAAACAATGCGGTTCACGCTCGTCTCGGCCTTGCCGTACTGCGCGCGCATCAGCTCGAGCTTATCCTTCTGCTTGTGGAACAGGCCTGCGAAGCCCTTCTTCTCCTCCTGACCGAAGCCCTTGACCTCGACGACGAGGTTCGAGAGCGTCTCGCCCACTTCGCCCAGGTCCTTGTTGCGCACGGAGGACAGTGCATTTTCCGAGAACGTCGCCACGCTCTTCTGCGCGGCCACGCCGTAGTTGAGCACAAGGTTCGTATCCGTGATGTCGATCTTTTTCGCAAAATCGTCGACGGCTTTCTTCTCCTGCTCGGTGAGCATGCTCTCATCGACCTTGACGGGCTCGACTTCCTTTTTCTCCGTCTCGGGCGCGGCGGGCGCTTCGGGCGTGAGCGTCAGCTCAGGAACGGCTTCCTGCGCCGCTTCGGTGGGGTTCAGGGTCAGCTCGGGCATCATGTTGTCGCTCATATCATTTCTCCTCCGTATTTTGGCTTTGAGTTTGTTCTTTTTCGTGCTTTTTGATGCGCTGGATGCGGCGCAGGCACAGCAGCGTGGCCAACGCCCAGATCAGCGCGGAATAGTAAAGCGTATCCCTGTGCAGATGCAGCGCGCCGGTGATGCTTGCCACACACATGATGGCAAAGATTGCACAGAAGATCGGGTCGAGCCACACGCCCTTGAGGCGCTTCATGATCCATGCGTTCACCTTGGCATTGAACGCCATCACTTTCTTTCGCATCGCTTACTCCTTTATAGCTCAAGCTTGATGTCGTCCTGCGAGGCCGTAGCCGTGCCGGACTCGGCATGCAGCTCACCGTCGTCCTCACTGAGCCCCTCGCGCTTCATCATGTTTTCAAGCACCGTGATGTCGGTGGAAATATCCATCGCCTCGCTGCCGAAGAGCATATCGAGCTGCTTTTCAAAGGCGGCGACGATGGTACTCATCATGCTCTCCACACGCTGCATGGTGTTATCGATATTCTCACCGTTCACACCCTGCGCGCCCATGCGGTCATAGGCATTCAGGAGCTTGAGCGTGGTGGGCAGATAGTAGTCCATAAATTTGCGGATCTGCGGCAGCTTTTGGGGGTCTGCCTTGACCTGCGCGAAAATCTTCGCGCTCAGATCCTCGAGCCGGTCGATGTCGGCGGAGATCTTCTCATCCTTGATGGACGTGTTGAGCCGCTTCATCTCGGAGATGGCAAGATTGCCGTCCTTGATCATCTTGTCGAGCTCCGGATTGCCGGTGGTCTCTTCCTTTTTCGGCGGGTCGGACACCGTGACTTCGACCGTGCCGCACACGGCGTTCATGATGAAAAATACCACCGCTGACGCGGCCGCCACCAGAATGAAGTGCGGCACGCGGTAGAGCGGGAACAGCAGCGCATAAATGACCCATGTTCCCGCCGCGGCATAATAGGGAACGGTGGATCTGCGTTTGACGGTTGCCAAGGCGATCGCCTCCTGTTTTCATAAATATTTTGACTGATATATGATATCACATCGCATCAGCGCGGTCAAGCAAAGCAAGCGCTTGAAACATTGCAATACCGCACTTTTTACAAAAGAAGGCGGCGTCCGGTCTGGGACGCCGCCTTCTTGCAAAATACTGCGTTTTTCTTATTCGTTTCGGATGGCTTCGAGCGCCGAGATCTTGACCGCCTTGTTCGCCGGCTGGTAGCCGGACACCAGCCCCACCAGCACCGAGAACACCAGCGCAAAAATGATGAGCTCGGGCTTGATGACGGAAACGCGCGTCACGTTCTCTCCGCCGATGAGCGCCTGCTTGATGAGTTCCCACGACACGCCCCCGCCGCTGAACGCGCCGAAGGAGAATAGATTGATGCCGACGGAAATGATGAAGCTGAAAAGGAGTCCCAGCACGCCGCCGAGAAGTCCGATGCTACCCGCCTCCATCAGGAACATCGCGCGGATATCGCGCACATAGCACCCAAGCGCCTTCATGATGCCGATCTCCTTCGTGCGCTCGGAGATGGACATGATCATCGTGTTCGTGATGCCGATGGCCGCGACCAGAAGCGAGATCGCGCCGAGACCGCCGAGCATCAGCTCGATCTGGCGGGTCTGCTTGTTGAGCTCGTCGCGCATGCTCTGCATGGAATACGTACTGTAGCCCAAGTCCTTGATGGACTGCTCCACATCCGCCACGGCGTCGAGGCTCTCAGCCTTGACGTTGATGCTTGAATACTCGAACTTCGTGTCGGTCTTGCCGGTCAGGTCCTGAATAAGAGCTTTGAGCGCATTGATGTCCATCATCACGCCGTCGCTCGTCTCATAGCCCTTTCCCCGGTCCTCCTTCAGCACACCGACAACCTTTAGCTCGACCTCGTAAGGCGTGGGCTCGGTGCCCGTACCGTTGTTATACGGTGTGAGTACCATGGTGATGCTCGTCTTGAGCGGGTCGAAAAACGGGTCGGGAACATTTTCGGTATCAATATTTCCGTTCTCATCCCAGACGTAACGGTCTACATAGTTTCGCCCGTCCGGCATCAGCGTATCGAAGAAGTTATAGGCAAAATACTGGCCCACGACCACCTCGTCGCTGCTCTCCGGATACCGCCCGTCCATCAGCTCAAAGCCCATGTCCTCAAGGGCGCTCGAGTCAATGCCGGCAAAATCGACCCAGTTGGCCGTGTAGCGGCCGTTGATGCCCGCCTTAAACGAAATGTTGTAATCGTCGAGGCTTGCCTTGGGCATGACGGCCTTGACGCCCGCGATCTCATGGAAGCTCTCGACCGCCTTCTCATCAAGCTTGCTCTCCGTCTGTGTGCCGGTATTCTGGTTGTAGCCGCGGTAGACCTCGATGATGGAGAGGTCGCCCATGTTCTTGAGCATCTGGTCGTAGGACTCCTGCATGCCCGCGCCGATGGAGACCATCACGATGATGGACGTGCAGCCGATGAACACGCCCAGCACCGTCAGGATCGTGCGTCCTTTGCGCCGTGACAGGCTGTCAAAGCACATTTTCAGGATGTCTGCGAATCTCATTTGTTCTGCTCCTCAGCACCCGTGGCCGCAGTCTCCTTGTTTTCAGCTGCGGCGTCCGCTGCCTCCTTCTTCTCCTCGGCAAGCTCCTCTTCGTCCCACTTGTCCCAGAGCGCCTGCTCGGCCTTCTGCTTGGCTTTCTTCTTGCGGATGCGCAGCACGACCAAAAGGACGATGAGCGCGGCGACCCCCGCGATGATGACGTACTTCCACGGGAAGGTGTTTGCCGGCTCGGGGTCGATCATGCCGGGATCGTCCATGCCGGGGTCGGCCGGCTCGTAGGCCATGGCCTCGACCGTCGCTTCAAAGACGCGCTCTTTCGTGTTGCCGTTGGAATCCTCGTAGGTGATGACGATCTTGACCTGATTCTCGCCCTCCAGCTGCGGGGTCACGGCGAAGGCGATGGTGCCGTTCTTGCCGCCGTCGATCGTGCCGACGCGCTGATAGGCCGTCGGCGTGTCGATATCGCCGGAGATGGTCGCCTCAACGTTGTTGATGGCGCTCTTTCCCTTGTTGACATAGTCGATCGTCAGGCTCGTCTCCTCGCCGACGTAGCCGGTGTAGGAGGTCTTGGGCTCGCTGAGCTCAAAGCGGTCGGGCTGGTAAAGAGGAACGCTCAGCGACAGCGTGGCGTTGCCCGACTTTCTTGCGTTCTGGTCGACGTATTCATAGGTCACGTCGATCTTGACGTCCTGCGCGCTGGCGCTGATGAGCTGCGCGGCCTTCATCGGCACGGTGACGGTCTTGCTGCCGCTCGCGGCGACGGATTCAAAGTAGAACGTGTTTGTCGAGCCGTTGAGCATCAGGTCTTGTCCGCCGGTGACGGTGACCATGACGTTTTCGATCTTGATGGTCTTGCTGGTGTTCGTGAACGAGAAGCTCAGGTTCGTGCTCGAGCCTGCCGCGACGGACGAACCGCCATAGTTGTACTTCGAGAGGATGACGATGGGCGTGGGGCTCGCAATGGTCTCCTCGTCCTTCGTATCCTTGGTGACGGTGGAGAGGACGTTCACGCTGCCGCTGGCGCTGCCGCCGGTGAGCTGCGTGCCATTGTCGTAGTAGAACGACAGCGTGGCGTCAATCGTCTGCATCTGGGATTCGATCTTGTCGAGCGCCTTGACCGTCACGGTGACAGCCGTGTCGCGGCCCGCGCGAATATCGTCGAGCATGTAGTCCTGACTGCCCATGATGAGAAGCGAGCCGGAGGATTTGAGCGTCAGGATGGGGTCACGCATGGCGGTCGTGCCGGCGTTCTGGATGTAGACGGTGATGGTCTTCGTCTGGCCCGCGGCGATGGCCGTGGACATACCGTCAGAGTTGAAAACGGCGCGCGGCTCGGGAATCGTTTCCGGCGTCGGCTCGGGTTCCGGCTTCGGCTCGGTGTAGGGCACGCACTCACGGATGGGCGAAACGCTGTTGTTGGACTGATAGCCACCATTGACGACAGGTTTTCCTGCCTCGTCCGTTGCGCCGTCATAGTAAATGGTAAAGTTGAGCGTCTTATTTGTGTCGCCGGTATAGGTAAGATTATCGAATGTCACTTCATATGAACCGTTAGAGCCTTTTTTAATGACATCTGCCGTGCCGCCCTGAAAGCTGTCAAGGCCTCGCACAACACGAATGCTATCGCTTCTGCCGTCCGTGCGCGACAAATAGACCGTAATGCTCACCGTGTCGCCGGTCTCAATACTGCTGCGGCTCGCCTCATAGCCGGTGATCAAAAACGTCGGCTCTTTGGTCTGCGGCGCAGTCGGTTCTTTGTCTCCTGCACTCTCAGCCTTCACTGTGTTGACATCGCTGAGTACCGCCGCTGCGCACAGCACAAAGGCAAGGCAGAGCGAGAGCAGGGATCTTGTGATGCGTTTCATAGTTCGATTTCCTCCGTTATTCGATATAAGGTGCGGCGTCGATCTCCGCCTTGACCTGGTTTTCTACGTTGCTGACGATCCTGCCGTCAATGAGCGTCACGATGCGGTCGGCATATTCAGTCATCTCCGGGTCGTGCGAAACAAGTACGATCGTCTGGTGGAAGCGCTTGGCAAAGCCGCGGATCATGTGCATGACCTCTTTCGTCGTCCTTGTGTCGAGGTTGCCGGTCGGCTCGTCGGCGAACACGACCTCGGGGTGCGTGACGAACGCGCGCGCGATGCCCACGCGCTGCTGCTGGCCGCCGGACATCTGGTTTGGAAAGTGGTCCATGCGATCCTTCAGTCCCACGCGGCAGAGCATTTTCTTCGCCTCCAGCAGCCGCACATCCGGGTCGATGCCCTTGAACATCAGCGGCATGGCCACATTTTCCGCCGCCGTCAGCTCCGGCAGCAGGTTGTAGGACTGGAAGACGAAGCCGATGTGCTTCTGCCGAAAGGCCGCGAGCTGATTTTCGTTGAGCTGTGAGATCGGCACGCCGCCGATGCGCACCACGCCGCGCGTGGGCTTTTCGAGTCCCGCTAACTGGTTGAGCAGCGTCGATTTGCCGCTGCCGGACGTGCCGAAAATGCAGCACACCTCGCCCCGCGGGATGTCGAGGTCAATATTGTGCAGTGCGACCACGTGCTCCTGCCCCATCATGTACACCTTTCGGAGCTTTCGCACCGAGATGACGGGCTTCTGGTCATTTGCCATCGCAGTTTCTCCTCAATTTTAATCTTGGGTCCATTATAATCTCATCTTATGAAGAAGTCGTTACAATCAGGCGCGATTTGGTTACAAATTATTTAAGAGTTCCTTAATTCTCGCACCGAGCCTCTTTCCTGTATTATTTAGACGGAATTTATCGAAAAATGTTTCATCCTTTTTGAAAAAAACGGCGGACTTTTTTGAAGTCCGCCGTTTTTTAAGTTCATGCCGTTTTAGTTCAGCGGCACGTCGGGCACGACGTAGACCGTCATCTCTTCGCCATTTGTGTCGATGGGCAGCGTGTCGTCGATGGGCTGCGTCAGCGCCGCGTCCGCATAGAGAAGATTGCCGGTGCTGCTCACAAACGTGACATAAGTGCCGCGCTTGATGGAGATCTCCTGCGTCTCCTCGTCCGCCGCGCCGGGGTTATAAACAAGCGTCAGCGCGCAGACCTCATCGCTGTTGAAGGCCTCGGCCGCCAGCTCCTTGTCCGGCAGATAGGACTCGCCATAGCTCCAATCATAGAGCGTCGTGCCGAGGACGGATGCCTCACCGCTCTCATCCTTGCTGTAATCTGTCACGGACTTGGCAAGAAGCTCGCCCGTCTCGGGGTCGACATAGTAGAGGGTCGTAAAGTAGTAGTCCGGCATGTCGTTGTAGGTCGTGGTGGTCGAGATCACCACCGCGCCGTCCTGCTCGCTCTGATCGTCGATGGTCTCGACCGAGCCGTCGTCCTGCAGTTCGCCGCAGGCGGGCAGCATCGCCTGAATGTAGCTCTCATACTCGCCGCTCGGGTAGCAGTTCATATTCAGGCGGCCGTCGCTTTCCATTTTGCTGAGATACACGCCGTTTCCTTCGATCGACAGGCAGGCCTGAGCGAAGAATTCATCCTCGCCCACGGGGCTGTCGGCGGTGTAGCTGTAGTGCGAGGCCAGCAGCAGGTTTCCCTTATCATCGCGCGTATACTGCACCTTGGCTGTGTAGGTCTCTTTGCTGTCCTGGTCGGTGCCCTGAATGCTCACGGTCACCGTGTCGTGATCTTCGAGCAGCTTTTCGGGAATGTTGTCCGCGCGCACCTGCTCGAGCGAAATTTCCTTCGGCTCGTCGGCGTTTTTATCGTTGTTGTTCGTGTCGCCGCCCTGCGTGCCGCAGCCCGCGAGCAGGCTAACGACGCAAAGCGCGCCAATGCTTGCTTTCTTCCAGTTTTTCATCTTAGTTTCCTCCTTATTTGGACGCGGGCTCGCGCCCGCATTCTAAAGCTTTTTAATGGTTCTTTTCCAGCGGCACGATGTAGACCGTCGCGCTCTCGCCGCTCGTGTCGATGCCCGCCTGATAGTCGATCTCCTGACTCAACGCTGCATCATAATAGATATTGCTGCCGGTACGACAGGCAAACATGGCATAGCTGCCGCGCGTCACGCGGTACTGCTGTGTTTCCTCGTCCGCTGTGCCGGGGTCGTAGATGAGCGTCAGCAGGCAGGTGTCAGCACTGTCGGTCTCGTGCAGTGCTTCGCCCGCAAGGTCACGCTCAGGCGCGTAGGGCTCATCGTAGCTCCAAGTGTAGCGCATCTTGCCGTCAAAGGCCTCATCATCCGCAGCATGATCAGTCACTGTCATGGCGTGAAGCTCGCCGGATCCAGGTTCAACTTCGTAGAGCGTCTTGCTGTGATAACCGCCAAGGTTCGGATATGTCACACTCCCGGAGAGCAGGTACACACCATTCTGTAATCCGATCGTTTCCTCGCTCTCCTCGGTGCCCATCTCAAATTCCGCAATTGCGGGCAGATCAGCAAGAACATACATCTCGTAATCTATTTTGGTGAAGCAGGTCATCATCGTTCTCTCCTCGTTCGATGATCGATCCAGATACACTTTTCCGTTTGCCTGCGTCCAGCGCTCTTTTGCACTGACCGGATAATTCTCGCTCGGATCATACCCATAATGCCCCCAGGACACGACATTTCCATCCGCATTACGGGTGTACTGCACTCTGGCGGTATAAGTCACATCGCCATTTTCATCGGTGTACTGTACATTCACCGTCACGACCTCATGTCTTTCGAGCAGTGCAAGGGGTATATTGATCCCTCGAAGATCCTCGACGGTATAATCCTCGCCATCTTTCAGCCCGCAGTCGCCTCCGCAGCCTGCGAGTAAGCTCGCAGCGCATAAAGCAACGGCGACAGCTCTCTTCCAGCTTTTCATGGTGTGCTCTCCTCTCTCATCTCCCGTCAGTCTTGATCGCCGCTTTTCACATAGACGGTCATGCTTTCGCCGTCCGGCCACTCGATCTCAGGGGTTTGATACTCCTGCGTCATGGCGGCGTCGTAGTAAAGCATGACGCCCTTACCACTCTCTGGGGAAAAGTACGCTGCACTCGGCACGGTAAAGTGCTGCTCGTGCTCCTGCGCGGTGCCCGGGTCCCACACGAGCGTGATTTCATGCTTGGGAACATCGTCCGACAGCATCAGCGCGTAGAGGTCTTCCTCCGGTTCATAAGGGCGGTCATAGCTGAACGTATAGCTTCCCGTGGCAAAGCAGGTGTCTTTTCCCTGCAAGTCTTTTCTGTGCCGCTCCGACTTGATCGATATCAGGTCATCGGAGGTTGGATCGACATAGAGCCATCGCAGCGAGTAGTCAGTGTCATCGTCGGTGATATAATGTTTGATTGGAAACACGAGCTGGCCGTCCTGCTCATACGGCTCTTCGACCTCCACCGTGATACCGTCACCGGCTACGGGCAAAAACGGTTCCCGCGCGGTACTTTCTTCGTACCACTCATCCGTTCCGCAGGCGATCACACTGGCAATTCGAGCGCTGCCGTCATCATTTGTTCCAGCGATAATGCACATACCGTCCGGCACTTCATCCAGGCAGACATTCACGCTATAAATATCGTCTGCGCCGTACTCATCATAATACCAGCCGTGGCTCCAGCTTTGCAGCCGGCCTTCTTCGTCGCGCGTGTACTGGTCAGTGCTCTTGACGTCCTGACCGCCGTTGCTGCTGTCTGTGCTCTCCCGTACAATAGTCACCACCTTGTGCCGTTCAAGCAGCGCGGAGATCTTATTCCTCTCACAGATGTCTTCGTAGGTGATCTGCAGCTCGTCGGCGCTGTCGTCATCGTCAAGCCCGCAGTCGCCTCCGCAGCCCGCGAGCAACAGCGCGGCGGCAAGTGCGAGGGCACTCATTAGTCCCCAGCGGTTCATTTTGTTTCTCCTTTCATCGTCTTCTTTCCATCTTGATTATGCGGAGCTTTTTTCGTTCCGTACATTCTCTTAGACGAGAAATTTCTCAAAAAGTTTCACCCTTATGATTTTTTTAAGAAACTTTTTTCTTCCCCGTGCGAGCTCTTGCATTTTCCGCCGACACGGCATACAATGAGGACACATTTCACCCGGGAGGGGCGTTTTTATGAACTATATCGGCATTGACCTCGGCGGCACGAACATCAAGGGCGCACTCGTGAGCGCAGAGGGCGAGATCTTAAAGGAGCATTCTATCCCGACGCGCGTCGACCTCGGCCCCGAGGCGGTCGCGGGACGCATCGGTCAGGTCATCGCGCAGCTCTCTATCGGCGAGGACACCGTCGGTGGCGTGGGGGTCGGCTGCCCCGGCACGGTGGACGACGCGAGCGGCATCGTGCGCTTTGCGGCGAACCTGAATTTTGTGAACTTCGACCTGCGAAGCGCGCTGCGCGCGCACACTGCGCTTCCCATCCACCTCGGCAACGACGCAAACGCCGCGGCGCTGGGCGAGGCGCTGTTCGGCTGCGGCCGCGGCGCGGAGAGCACCATCGTCGTCACGCTCGGCACGGGCGTCGGCGGCGGCGTGGTGCTCGGCGGCAAGCTCCTGACTGGCTACACGGGCGCGGCGAGCGAGATCGGCCACATGGTCATCGCGGAAAACGGCGAAGAGTGCACCTGCGGCAGCCGCGGATGCTTCGAGGCCTACTCCTCCGCCACGGCGCTGATCCGCGATACGAAGCGCACCATGGCCGCGCACCCCGAGAGCCTGCTGCACGCGATTGCCGCGGAGCAGGGCGGTGTCGACGGCCGCACAGCGTTTCTCGCCAAGGAGCGCGGCGACGAGGCGGGCGCGCAGGTCGTGGAGGACTACATCGAGCATCTGGCCTGCGGGCTCACAAATCTTGTCAACATTTTCTTCCCCGAAGTGCTGGCCCTCTCGGGCGGCGTAGCAAATCAGGGCGACGCGCTGCTCCTGCCGCTGCGCGAAAGGGTGCGCGAGCGTTCGTTCGGCTCGCGCTATGCCGTCTCGCACACGCGCATCGAGCTCTGCACGCTCGGCTACCGCGCGGGCGTGATCGGCGCGGCGATGCTCGCGCGCGAGTGAGCGTAAAATAGCGCAAGATATGATAAGGCCCTCCGCATTTCTGCGGAGGGCCTTTTTTACCGGTAGCCGTCGGGCTCGGCCGAGCCTTCGATCAAAAACTGCACCTCGTCCACGCCGCCGAGCGACAAAATGGACTGCTCGAGCGCGCTCAGCATCAAATCGCGCACCGCCTCATCCTCCGGCAGCGAGACGTTAGCCGGGAGATTCAGATAGCACACGCCGTTTTCGATGCGAGACGAGATGACCGTGAAGTCCTCCGGCAGGAGCGAGACGAGCGAATCGTCCTCCGGCCCCTGCGCGAGCGCCTCGAGCAGCGCGTTCACGCGCGTCTGGCCCTCGTAGAGCGCGAGCGTCTGCTGCTCGGCGCGCAGCTCGCCCGTCTTGCTGTCGAGGAAATAAAGCGACACGGTGATCGGCCGCAGGCCACTCTCACGCGAGGAAAGCAGTGTATCCGCCGAGAGCAGCACTTGCGTCTCGCGGTACGGTAGCTCGCGCCCGTCCGCCGTGATGCTCACAGCGTTCACATTCGGCAGCTGCGTCAGCGTCAGCGTGATGCAGTAGTCAGCGAGCGACAGGTCGATGCCCGTCAGGCGCGCATACTGTGCGCTCAAGTCGATCTGCGCGCGGCGGCCCGACACCTTGAGCGACTTGAGCGCCGTTCCCTCCGGGATGGGCGAAGAGAGCGACGGCTCGTCGGGCCCTGCGAGCAGCGCCTCCAGCAGCGCGCGGACACAGTCTTCGGTCTCCATCGCGCCGTCGAGCACCAGGCGCTTTTCCTGCGCGCGGATGGCGTCGCCGCCGCCCGCGGAGCTGGGATCGCTGAGAAAATAGAGCTCGTAGCCGTTCTCGTCCATTTCCTGCGCGTGCTGGGCCGCGCAGGCGCAGAGAAGCGAAAGCAGGAGGACTAATGCCGCAGTCAGGGAAAGACGTCTTCTCATGTCTCATCCCCTCCCTCTTCGCAGCGCGGCAGGCGCACGGTAAACACCGTGCCGCCGCCCTCGCGGGCACGGACCTCGATGCTGCCGCCGCGGCGGCGCGCCGTGTCGGCGGCGATGGAAAGGCCAAGGCCTGTACCGCCCGCGGCGCGCGAGCGCATCTTGTCCACGCGGTAGAAGCGGTCGAAAATGCGGGGCATGTCCCCCTCCGGAATGCCGATGCCATTGTCGCTGACAGTGAGAAGGCAGTCCTTTTCATCCCCGGCAAGCAGCAGCTTCACAAAGCCGCCGGGGCGGTTATACTTGATGGCGTTTTCCATCAGGTTGTAGATGATTTCGTGAATTTCATCCTCGCTCGCAAGGGTCTGTCCCTCGCGGCGAATTTCATATGAGAGGTCGACCTGCTTTTCCTCGGCCACAAGGCGCAGCATGCGCACCACGCGCGCCATCACGGACGAGAGGTCGACGCGCTGCGCCTCGGGCAGCATGCCGCTGTCCAGGCGCGTCAATCGCAGCAGATTTTCCGTGATGCGCGCCAGGCGCTCGGACTCCTGCTCGATATCACCGACGAATTCGCGCACGGTCTGCGCGTCCATGTTCTCCGTCTGCAAAATGGAGTCAGAGAGAAGCCTGATGCCCGCCAGCGGCGTTTTGAGCTCATGGCTCGCATCCGACACGAAGCGGCGGCGCGCGTCCTCCGTCGTTTGCAACCGGTCAGCCATGTCGTTGAACTCGGCGGCGAGCTCGCTGATCTCGTCGTGCCCGCCGACCTCGGCGCGGTGGCTGTACGAGCCCTCGCGCATCTTGCGGATGGCGTCGGTCAGTACGCCGAAGCGCCGCGTCAGCACGCGGGATAAGAGCACGCTGATGCCGCCGGCGAACACCAGCACGACCGCCGAAATCGTCAGGAGATTGCGCTGCAGGGACAGCAGCAGCTCCGCCTGCTCGGTGTCGTATTCATAGGCGTAGACCGCGCCGATGGTCTGGCTGTGGTAGATGACCGGCGAGGCCGCGCGGCTTTTGAACGCCTTGTCCGAAAATTCGGTGTAAAAGACATCTTCTCCGCGAAGCGCCTGCACCAGCTCCGTATAAAAGGCGTAGCGGCCGATCGCGCCGTCGGTTTCGCGCGTGTCATATAGCACGCGTCCCGAGGCGTCCGTCACAAGCACGCGGGAGATGCCCGTCTCCTCCACGAGCGTCATCGCACCCGCGACGTTTTCCTCGCTCAGCTCCTCGAGGCCCGAGAGCGCCGTCACCATCACCGAGACGCTGCCCTGCAGCGAGCTATGCTTAGAGCGGAACGTCAGGTTTTCCGACGTAATGAGCGGATACGTGTTCAGCAGGATCAGCACCGCCAGAATGATGCCGATATAGCTGAAGCTGAATTTTCGCTGCAGGCTCGCATGCATCTGCACGGCGCTGCCCCCTTCTCTTTCTTTTAGTGGGAAATCAGTCCTTCAAGTAGTAGCCCACGCCCCATTTGGTCAGGATGTGCTGCGGCGCGGCGGGGTTTTCCTCGAGCTTTTCGCGAAGCCGCCGGATGTGCACATCCACTGTGCGGTAGTCGCCTGCGTAGGTGTAGCCCCAGACGAGGTCCATCAGATTTTCGCGCGAGTAAACGCGGCGCGGATTCTTGACAAGAAGCTCGATGAGGTCGTATTCCTTGGCCGTGAGCTCGACGATCTCGCCGTTTTTGACGGCGACGCGCTGCTCGGGGTCGAGCGTGATGCCGCCCGCGGTCAACAGGAGCGTTTCAGGCTGCTTTTGCTGCGGTGCGGCGTTTGCGCGGCGCAGCAGCGCGCGGATGCGCGCTTTGAGCTCTAAGATGTTGAACGGCTTTGTGATATAGTCGTCCGCGCCGGACTCAAGGCCGATGATCTTGTCGGCGTCCTCGCTGCGGGCGGTCAGCATGATGATGGGTACATTGGAAAACTCGCGGATGCGCATGCAGGCCGTCAGCCCGTCCACCTGCGGCATCATCAGATCGAGGATGATGAGGTCGAACCCGCCGCTTTTCGCCATGTCGATGGCGGTCGCGCCGTCGTAGGCGGTCTCGACCGTGTAGCCCTCGTTTTCCAGATTGAATTTCATGCCCTTGACGAGAAGCTGCTCGTCGTCAACCACCAGAATTTTCATCGCCATCCTCCTCCGTGAATGTGATCTCCGCGCGGAAGCCCTCGAGCTTCGCCTCTCCGATGCCCTTGACGTTCAAAAGGTCCTCCGCCGCCGTAAAATCGCCGTGCTCTGCGCGGTAGTCGATGATCGCCTGCGCGAGCGACGGGCCAATGCCCGTCAGCGTTTCAAGCTCCTCCGCCGTCGCGGTATTGACGTTCACAAGCGTCACAACGCGCGTGGGTGCGGTGATCTCGTCGGTCTTGTCCTGCGTCGTCACGGTGTAATTCCCGTGCGAGGCGCCCTCGTAGGCCGTTTTGTGCAGAAAAACGAGCGAAACGGCGAACAGCACCGTCAGCGCGGCGAGCACAAGGTAGACGCCGCTGACTTTGGTTTTCTTTTCTTCCTTTTCCACGGTTGCGCTCGCCTGCCTTTTTTGCTATACTGATGTCGAAGCGTGCCGAACGGCGCGCTCCTCTTCACTGTATTCCATATTTGATTGTATCATACAACGAGGTATATTTCCATGAAAAAACGCCGCTGGTTTTCACTTTTTTTATCCTTTGCGCTCCTGCTCCCGCTCTTTTCGCTCACGAGCGCCGACGCCTATGAGGACTTTGACCTCGACGCGAAGGCTGGTCTTCTCATTGAGGCCGACACAGGCGAAATTCTCTACGAGAAAAACGCCCATCAGGAGAACTTCCCCGCATCGCTCACAAAGGTGATGGTCGCGCTGCTGGTGTTTGAAGCCATCGACGAGGGCAAGATCGCGCTGACCGACTCCGTCACTGCGACGGAATCGGCGTTCGAGGGGCTCTCCAGCGACGGCAGCACGGCGAACATCGTCCCCGGTGAAACGATGACGGTCGAGCAGCTGCTCAACTGCATGCTCATCGTCTCGGCGAACGAGGCGTGCAACATTTTGGGCGAAACGCTCTACGGCTCGGTCGACGCCTTTGTCGCGCGCATGAACGAGCGCGCGACGGAGCTCGGCTGCGAGCACACGCATTTTGCCAACGCCACGGGCCTTCACAACTCCCAGCACTACACGACCGCGTGGGACCTCTACCTCATCACGCGTGAGGCGATGAAGCACGACAAATTCATGGAGATCTGCAACTCCAAGAGCTACACCGTGCCCGCGACGAACATGACCGACAAGCCGCGCGAGCTGCATTCGACGAACTTTCTCATTTCCAACTGGCGCGCCCGCGGTTATGTGTACCGCGACGCGCAGGGCATCAAGACCGGCTCGACACCCGAGGCGGGCTACTGCCTCATCTCGTCCGCCCTGCGCGGCAGCCGCCACATGATCAGCGTGGTGCTGGGCGCAGAGCGCGTGACACTCGAGGACGGTGTGACCATCCAGACGCGCAGCTTCTCCGAAACGTCGCGCATGTTCGACTGGGGCTTTGACAACTTTGTCCTCCGCGACATTCTCTCCTCCTCCGACCTTGTGCAGGAGGTGCCCGTCGCGCTTTCGAGCGAGGCGAGCTACGTTTCGACCCACGCGGCGGAGGATATCTCCTGTCTTCTGCCCGACAACGTGGAGCCCGACATGCTCGAGCGCACCGTAACGCTCACGAACGACACGGTCGACGCGCCCGTTTCCGCGGGCGACGTGCTCGGCAAGCTGACGCTCTCCTACAATGGTAAGGTCTATGCCGAGACGGACCTCTTAGCGCTGAACGATGTATCGGCCTCGTGGTTCCTGACGGCGCAGCGCAGGGTGTCTGACTTTTTCGCAAAGCCGCTCGTCCGCATTCTGTTGATCGTGGTCGTACTGCTGATCGTCGCGCTCGTCGTCTATGTGACGATGTTCTCCCGCCGCCGTCGCTACGGCCACCGCCGCCGCGGCGCAGCACACGGCGGCTACCGCGGGCGGAGAAGAAGATTCTAAGTACTTCAAAAAAGCGGTAAAGCCGCTTTTTTGAGAAAGGCCACACTCCGCTTTGTGCCTTGCCGCCGCTGGCGGCTGCGACACGCGCGGAGCGAGAGGTGTCGATCGCCACGCGCTGGTCGCGGCGATCGACGATCAAAATTCTTTGCGTCTGCGAACACAAAAGCAAAAATGAAGGGACGCGAAAGCGTCCCTTTTTAATTGATCGTGAGCACCGCGTCCCCCTGCGGAAACTCTACAAAGCGAATGGAATACAGATCGGCCGTGAGATAGGCACTGCGCCCCGGGTGATAGATCGTAATGTAGTCGTTTCCGACCTCCCGCAGCGTTCCCGTCGCCACGACCGTATGCTGCGAGCCGACAAGAAAGCTCACGACGACCGCACGGCCGATGTTGCGCGCAAGCATTCCCTTCCATGAATTATAGGCCATCTTGTCGACCGTCCGAGACTCTTCGATCTCGTCGGGCGTCGGCTGAAACTGTCCTTCCGCGTGGTTCTGCGGCACGAGCGATACGCTCCCCGCCCCCGCCGAACCGCCGAGCATCTGCTCATAGCTCTGGCTGACGTGACCTTCGCCGCTCTGCTGCGTGCTCGCCATCGCGGGCACGGCGGCCATTTGCTCATAAAGGCACGGCATGCTTTTTCCCATCTGGATCATAAAAACGTCCTCTCCCTTTCCCGTTGCTGCTGATTTGCTTTTCTCAGGTGTCGTAATACGCGGCGGTGGGGTTATAAAAACAGTGGTCGCCGATACGCATGACGAACGTCCCCACATTTGAAGGAAAATTCGCGCGGCAAGACGGCGAAAACGGGTTAAAGAACCACAACGCCGTTCCAAGACCGTTCAACCGGTTGCCCGCGATGGCCCAGTCCGCGATCTCATAGTGGATGTCGGTCGGGCGCATGTTGTAGATGTTCTGCGGGTTGTAGCTGCCGCGCTCGGTCTCGCTCGCGCAGACGAACTGTCCCGGCTGAAAGATGATATTGCGGATGCTGCCCTGCCCCACGCGCGCGTATTCGCCGCCCGTGGCGCGCACGCGGTTCATCACGACGCTCGCCACGGCTTTCATCCCATTCTCGCCCTCGCCGCCCGCCTCGCACTCGATAAGGCGCGCGAGCAGCTCCCTGTCGGAATAGGCCATGTCGATCTCCTCCCCCATTTCTTCTTCCCCGCCAGTCTATGCGCCTCCCGTGCGCGGGGAACCAAACACGCGCAAAAAAGCACCGCAGATGAATTTCATCTGCGGTGCTTTCGCTTTGTTCAGTTTTCCTCGTCCGGCGGCGGAAGCTCTTCCGTTTCCGGCGGCGTCGCGCCGTAGGCGCCTTTCATCTTCAGCTCCTGCCACTGCTCCTTTGTAATGAGCAGCTGGCGGGGCTTCGAGCCCTCGAACGGGCCCACGATGCCTCGCGTCTCCATCTCGTCGACGATGCGCGCTGCGCGCGAATAGCCGAGTTTCAGTCTGCGCTGGAGCATCGAGACGGACGCCTGTCCGGTCTCCATGACCACGTCGATCGCGGCGGGGAGCAGCTCGTCCGCCTCGTCGGCGGCGTTCTGCTCGGGCGCGGCATTGCCGCCGCCCTTGCCGCTGCCCTTCTCCTTTTCGGCGACGGCGGCGTTGATCTTGTCGATAACCGACTCGTCATAGTCTGTCTCGCCGTTTTCCTTGACGAAGTTGACCACGCGCTCGATCTCCTCGCTTGAGATGAAGCAGCCCTGCACGCGCTTGGGTTTGCCCTCGCCGAGCGGGGCATAGAGCATATCGCCGCGGCCGACGAGCTTTTCCGCGCCCGCGGTGTCGAGGATGATGCGCGATTCCATCGCGGAGGCGACCGCGAACGCGATGCGGCTCGGGATGTTGGCCTTCATCAGGCCCGTGATGACATCCGCGGACGGACGCTGCGTCGCGATGACGAGGTGCATACCCGCGGCGCGGCCCATCTGTGCCACGCGGCAGATCGACTCTTCGACCTCTTTCGCCGCGACGAGCATCAAGTCGGCCAGCTCGTCGATGACGACAACGACGCTCGGCAGCTTTTTGAGCGTTTCGTCCGTCTCCGCCACCTTATTGTAGGAGGCAAGGTCCTTGACGTTGTGCTCGGAGAACATCTTGTAGCGCTTCATCATCTCGTACACCGCCCATTGCAGCGCACCCGCGGCCTTCTTCGGGTCGGTGACGACGGGGATGAGCAGGTGCGGGATGCCGTTGTAGGGCGCAAGCTCGACCATCTTCGGGTCGACCATGATAAAGCGCACCTCTTCGGGCGTCGACTTATAGAGCATCGAGACGATCAGCGAGTTCGTGCACACGGACTTACCGGAGCCCGTCGTACCGGCGATGAGCACGTGCGGAAGCTTCGAGATATTCCCGACGATGTTCTTGCCGCTGATGTCCTTGCCGACGGCGAAGGCCGTGGTGGAAGGATGGGTGGTGAACTCCGTGGATTCGAGCACCGTGCGGATGCTGACGGGCGAAACAAGCTTGTTCGGCACCTCGACACCCACGACGGAGATCTTGTCGGGGATGGGCGCGATGCGCACGCCGCTCGCGCCCAGCGCAAGGGCAATATCGTCCTGCAAGTTGGTGATCTTCGAGAGCTTCACGCCCTGGCTGAGCGTGAATTCGTAGCGCGTGACAGACGGGCCGCGCACCACATCGCCCGGCTGAGCGTCCACGCCGAAGCTCGTGAGCGTCTGCGCCAAGCGGCGGGAGTTGTTGCGCAGCTCCGCGCCCGCCTCGGCGGCGTTCGTCACGCTGCCCTCTTTTAAGAGCGTGATGGGCGGATACTGATATGCAGTCGGCTGGGGCTGCGCGTCGCTGCCCTCGATCTCGCGCGTGACCTCCTCGCGCGCAGCATCGACCTCGGCGCGGCGGAGCTTGTCCTCCTGCTTGTCGGTCAGCACGGCGGGAGCCGCGGCGGCTGCCACGGTTGCCGCGGTGACGGGCGCGCTCTGCACGCTCGGCGCGGGTGCGGCAAACGGTGTGTGCGTAATGGGAGCGGGCGTCGGGACGACCGGCGCGGGCGCGCTCACAGGAGTGCTCGGCACTGTATCAAACGGCGGCAGGTCGAAGTCGTCGGCCTCCACTGTCACGGGCTTGGCGGGAGCGGATGGCGCAGCGGCGGGTGAAACGGGTGCGGCACTTCCACCCGCTAACAGCTCGTCGGGACTCTTGATATTGTCGGATTTCTTGCGGAAGAAGCCGCCCGTGGGATTCTTCTTGATGACGCGCTCCTCGCCGTCGAGCGGAATGTCGATGGCGGCGTCCGGCGTGTGGACCGGCGCGTTGCGGCGCGGTGCATGGGCACGCTGCGGCGACAGCTCGTCTTCCTCCACCGGCTCATAGGGCACACGCTCGTGCGAGCGCACGGCCTCGATCACGGCGGCGGGCGTGAGCCTGAACGCCATCATCAAGAACGCAACGAACAGCACGACGAGCAGGATCATCGCCAGCACCTTTTTCACCAGCAGCACCAGCATGATCGCAAGCGACGCGGACACCGCGCCGCCGGACTCGAGCGCGTTGCCGCTCGTCCACAGAATCTTCAAGATGCCATCCATGTTGACATACTTCTCTTTGCAGAGGGCAATGTGCATGATCGCGCCGAACACAACCGGCAGCAGTGCCGTGCCGACAAGGCAGGACGCGACGTTCCGCCCGCGGTGGAAGAGCAGAATGTAGCTTCCCAGCAGCAGTGCGGGTGCGACGAGGTAATAGCCCCAGCCAAAGAGCGACCGGCACAGCTTCGCCGGCTGATCGAGCAGCCACGCGCCCGACTGGAAATAGCTGAAGCCCAGGCACAGCGCCAGCACCAGCAGGATCGCGCCCGCGACCTCGCGGCGGATGGGGCGCTTCTGATTCTTCTTTGCCGTGCGCTTGCCGGAAGACGAGGAGCGTGATGAGCCCGTCGTTTTCTTTTTCGTTGTGGTGGTTTTTTTCTTCTGTTGTGCCATGATTCACCTCAGAATCAAAAATTAGTGCAGGATCGTGAGCACCAGCGTCAGCACGCCGGCGGCCCAGCAGTAATAGGCAAACGCGCCGAAACGGCCCTTGTCGGCAACATAGCGCAGCAGGCGGATGCTCGCATAGCCCGACACCGCCGCGACGACGACACCGACGAGGTACACGGGCACGCTGGAGAAGTCGATGCCCGCTTCGAACGCGTCCTTGAGCGTCAGGATGTTCGCCCCCAACACCGCGGGGATGGAGAGCAGAAATGCAAAGCGCACAGCGAACTTGCGCTCAAAGCCCGTGAAGCAGCCCGCCGTGATCGTCATGCCGGAGCGGGAAATGCCTGGGCACAGCGCGATGGCCTGACCGATACCAACGAGCAGCGCGTCGAGCATTGTGGCGGTCTTTTCGGTCTTGCGTCCATGGCGCACGCGGTCGCTCGCAAAGAGCAGGATGCCCGTGACGATCAGTGCGCCGCCGATGAAGTACATGTTATCACCGAGGGAAGAGAAAAAACGGCGAAACGGCACCATGACAAAAAGCGGCAGCGTGCCCACAATGATGAGCAGAATAAGGCGGCGCGCAGGCGGCACGGGGTTCGGCGTGTGATGATGGGCAAGGTCGCCGATGCCGGTGAAAAACTCCACGATCATATCGCGGACATCGTCCCAGTAAGCGGCAAACACCGCCACGAGCGTGCCGAGGTGGAGCAACACATCGAAAAAGTCGGGCACGTTGCTCGCGCCCTGCATGTTCAGCAGATGCTCCGCGATGGCGAGATGTCCGGAGGACGAGATCGGTAAAAATTCCGCGATCCCCTGCACAAGGCCAAGGATAACGGCGGTCAAAACTGACATAAAAAACAACTCCTTTTGCGTTTTGTTCTGTAATGGCAATATTCTAACAGGATAATTATAGCACGCTTGTTCGCGGAATACCACCCCGAATTGCCGCATCTTCTTTTTCTTTCCTTTTTCGGTGCATCCCTTGCGAACGCGGGGCAAATGTGCTATGATCGGTGCGGACTATCAGAAAAGGAGAGATAGAAATGACCTATAACTACCGCACCAAGGGCGTTTGCTCCAAGGAAATGCACATTGAGCTGAATGATGACCACACCATCAAGAGCGTGGAGGTCATCGGCGGCTGCAACGGCAACCTTCAGGGCATTTCGCGCCTGGTCGAAGGCATGAAGGCCGAGGATGCCATCGCGCGCATGCGCGGCATCCGCTGCGGCTTCAAGAATACCTCCTGCCCCGATCAGCTCGCCATCGCGCTGGGCGAGGCGCTTGCGCAGGACAAGCAGTAAGTCGTCATTTTTTGCCCGCGCGGTGCATCGCGCGGGCAAAAATGCATAAAATCCTGCAAAATGCCGTTTCCCTCTCTGGACAAACGGCGCTAAACTGTGTATACTGTTAAAAAATGAGCATTCAACGCACTATCAACGCAAAACATTTTGCTTTTGCCTGTCTGACGGGGGAACTTCATGGACATTGATATGGATATCAAAGAGCTCGAAGCGTTCGTCTACGTGGTGGAAAACTGCAGCTTTTCCCGCGCCGCGGAGCTGCTGCACCTGACGCAGCCGACCATCAGCTCGCACGTCTCCGCACTGGAGAGAAAACTGAATATCAAACTCATCGTCCGCACCACGAAGGAGACCTACCCCTCCGACGCGGGCAAGCTCCTCTACAAATACGCCAAGGAGATCTTACAAGTGCGCGAGAATGCGGCCATCGCGCTGCGCAACTTCTCTCAGGAGATGAAGGGTACGATCTCCATCGCGGCCTCCACGGTGCCGAGCCAGTACTATCTGCCGCACCTTTTGCAGGACTTCCGCGCCCGTTATCCGGACATCACCTTCAACATCCAGATGGAGGACAGTCCCAAGGTTGTGGAGCTCGTCGCCACGCGCAGCGTGGAGATCGGCTTCTGCGGCACGATGGTGGCGAGCCACAAGTGTGTCTATCAGGATTTTGCCAGCGACCCGATGGTGCTCATCACGCCGAACACCGAAAAGTATCAGGCCTTTGCGGGCAATCCCTTCCCCATCGAACAGCTCAAGGAAGAGACGTTCATCAGCCGCGAAAAGGGCAGCGGCACGTATCAGGCGGGCAAGGAGCTCTTAAATGAGCTCGGCATCGACATCGCCCAGCTGCGCACCGCGGTCGAGATCCGCTCGACCGAGAGCGTCAAGCAGATGGTCAGTGAGGGCTTAGGCGTCGGCCTCATCGCACAGAGCGCCGCGCAGGACTATGTTCAGTTCGGAAAGCTGCTCGCCTTTCCCTTCCCCGACTCGCGCTTCCGCCGCCAGCTCTATATCGTCAAGCACAAAAACAGCATTTTATCGCCCATTGCGCAGGTGTTTTACGACTATGCGCGCAAGGCAAAGGACAAAGCATCCGCCAAATAAGGCGGATGCTTTTTTTACAGGGTTCGCACGCTTTTTTGTCCGTTTTTTTCGCGAAATTGTCATTTACTTTTTTCCCTCTCTGGTATATGATAATGCAATAGGTCAACGGCTGCGCTGCACCGGTAAAGCAGCAGGCCTTACGGGAGGGAAAGCGATGGACTGCCGCGATTCCGCGCTGTTTACAGGCGTAGACGAAGCATCGTGCGAAAATATGCTGCGCTGCTTCAGCGCGTATGAGCAGCGCTTCAGCGCAGGACAGACCATCCTCACCTGCGGGCAGCAGCAGGATATGATCGGCGTGCTGCTCTCGGGCAGCGCGGCGCTTCTGCGCCTGCACGCCGACGGCAACCGCACCGTGCTTGAAAGCATGGACGAGGGCAGCGTCTTTGGCGAGGAGCTGGCATTCACCGGCTTTCGCGACGGCAGCGCACTCATCGAGTGCCGCGAAGACTGCCGCGTCATCTTCATGCGCTATGACCAGATCACAAAGCGCTGCGAAAACGCCTGCGCCTGCCACAGTCAGGTCGTAACGAACCTCTTCCAACTGCTCTCGAAAAAGTCCCTGCATCTGAGCCGCCGGATCGAGGTGCTCGCCTGCCGCTCCATCCGCGAAAAGCTGCTGTGCTTTTTCGAGCAGCTCGCCGACGAGCACGGCAGCCGGACGTTCCCCCTGCCGTTTTCCCTCAGCATGCTTGCCGACTACATCAGCGCCGACCGCAGCGCCATGATGCGCGAGATGCGCAAGATGCGCGAGGAGGACCTCATCAGCACCGAGGGCCGCAGCGTGACGCTGCTTTAGTTTTTTGCAAGTATTTTTCGTAAATGCAAGTTTTCCTGCATCGTCAGAATTTTGACATTCATTGACGCAAGAAAACTTTCATGATATAAATATAGCAACATTCCATATTCCCGGCGCTGCGTCCAGGAATCCCGCCTGCCGTTCTCCCCGGACGGCACGGCGTTGAATCTCAACAAAAAGGAGAATCATTCATGTATCGCATCGTGAAGAAAGAAGCGCTCAAGCCCACCGTGACCCTCTACGAGATCGAGGCGCCGATGGTGGCAAAGAAGGCCGAGCCCGGCCAGTTCATCATCCTGCGCGTCGATGAAAACGGTGAACGCATCCCCATCACCATCCACGACTTCGACCGTGAGAAGGGCACCGTTACCATCATCGTGCAGACGATCGGCGCCACCACCGAAAAGCTCAGACATAAAGCCGAGGGCGAGTACATTCAGGACTTTGTCGGCCCGCTGGGCCGCCCGACCGAGACCGAAGGCAAGAAGAAGGTCTGCGTCGTGGGCGGCGGCGTCGGCTGCGCCATCGCTTACCCCGTTTTGAAGAAGTTCCACGACTGCGGCGCGGAAGTCCACGCGGTCGTCGGCTTCAAGAATAAGGACCTCGTCATTCTTGAGGACAAGTTCCGCGCGGCTTCGAGCGTTCTGAAGCTGATGACGGACGACGGCTCTTACGGCGAGAAGGGTCTTGTCACCGACGCGCTCAAAGCGCTCATCGACGCGGGCAACCAGTATGACGAGATCTTCGCCATCGGTCCTGCCATCATGATGAAATTCGTGTCCAAGACCACCGAGCCCTACGGCATCCCCACCACCGTTTCCATGAGTCCGATCATGGTCGACGGCACCGGCATGTGCGGTGGCTGCCGCCTCACCGTCGGCGGCGAGACGAAGTTCGCCTGCGTCGACGGCCCGGACTTCGACGGTCACAAGGTCGACTGGGACGAGAGTCTCAAGCGCGGCAAGATGTACTTCGACTGGGAGCGCCACAAATACGAAGAGACCTGCAACCTGTTCAGCAAGGAGGTTCAGTAATATGCCTAACATGAGTCTGAAGAAGAACGAAATGCCCTCGCAGGAGCCCAACGTCCGCAACAAGAACTTCCTGGAGGTCGCGCTCGGCTATACCGAGGAGCAGGCGCTCGATGAAGCGGCCCGCTGCTTAAACTGCAAGAACCATCCCTGCGTCTCCGGCTGCCCGGTGCAGGTCAAGATCCCCGAATTCATCAAGAAGATCACCGAAAAGGACTATGAGGGCGCCTATCAGGTCATTCACGAGACCTCTTCCCTGCCCGCCGTCTGCGGCCGCGTCTGCCCGCAGGAGACGCAGTGCGAATCGAAGTGCATCCGCGGCATCAAGGGCGAGCCCGTCGGCATCGGCCGCCTCGAGCGTTTTGTCGCCGACTGGCACAATGCAAACGTGCAGGAAGCGCCCGCCAAGCCCACGCCCAACGGCCACAAGGTCGCGGTCATTGGTTCCGGCCCCAGCGGCCTCACCTGCGCGGGCGACCTTGCCAAGAAGGGCTACGATGTCACCGTTTTTGAAGCGCTCCACCTCGCCGGCGGCGTGCTGGTCTACGGCATCCCCGAGTTCCGTCTGCCCAAGGCCATCGTGCAGAAGGAAGTCGACGGCCTGAAGGCCCTCGGTGTCAAGGTCGAGACGAACATGGTCATCGGCCGCGTCGTGTCCATTGACGAGTTGATGAGCGAGTACGGCTTCGAGGCCGTGTTCATCGGCTCCGGCGCGGGTCTTCCGATGTTCATGCACATCCCCGGCGAGAACCTCTGCGGCGTTTACTCCGCCAACGAGTTCCTGACCCGTATCAACCTGATGAAGGCTTATAAGGACGGCTCCGACACGCCCATCATGCCGCTTCAGGGCAAGAAAGTCGCCGTCGTCGGCGGCGGCAACGTCGCCATGGACGCCGCGCGCTGCTCCAAGCGCCTGGGCGCGGACGTGTACGTCGTCTACCGCCGCGGCATGGAAGAGCTCCCCGCCCGTCACGAGGAGGTCGAGCATGCCATCGAAGAGGGCATCGTCTTCAAGACGCTCAATAACCCCGTCAAGATCAACGGCGATGAGAAAGGCTATGTCTCCTCCATGACCTGCGTGGAGATGGAGCTCGGCGAGCCCGACGCCTCCGGCCGCCGCCGCCCGATCGAAAAGGTCGGCAGCGAACACGATCTGCCGGTCGACTGCGTCATCATGTCACTCGGCACCACGCCGAACCCGCTCATCAAGAACACCACCCCGGGTCTTGAGGTCAACCGCAAGGGCGGCATCGTCGTCAACGAGGCCGGTCTCACCTCTCATCAGAACGTCTACGCCGGCGGCGACGCCGTCACGGGCGCTGCCACCGTCATCCTCGCCATGGGCGCCGGCAAGCTCGGCGCGAAGAGCATCGACGAGGCACTGAGCAAATAATTTTCGTCAGCGAAAGCGCGCAGAAGCGTACTTCTGCGCGTTTTCTCAATACCATTTCTCACGAAGGGAGAACTATTATGAATCTTTGGCATGATATTGCACCAGCGCGCGTGCGCCCCGAGGACTTTTTCGCGGTCATCGAGATCGAGAAGGGCTCGAAAAACAAGTACGAGATGGATAAAGAGACCGGCGCGCTGCGTCTCGACCGAATTCTCTACACCTCGACTCACTATCCCGCCAACTACGGCTTCATCCCCCGCACCTGGGCGGACGACGGCGACCCGCTGGACGTTCTGGTGCTCTGCTCTGAATGCATCCGCCCGCTGAGCCTCGTGGAGTGCTACCCCATCGGCGTTATTTCGATGGAGGACAGCGGCAGTCTCGATGAAAAGATCATTGCCATTCCCTTCCAGGATCCGACCTACAACACCTATCAGGACATCTCGGAGCTGCCGAACCATGTGGCAAGCGAAATCCGCCACTTCTTCCGCGTCTACAAGAGCCTGGAGGGCAAGGAGACCGTCGTCAGCGACGTCCTCGGCCGCGAGGAAGCCATCAAGATCATCATCAAGTGCCAGAACGCTTATATTGAAAAATATTGCCGTTAAAGCAAGAAAGGGAGCACCGGATTGTTGATCCGGTGCTCCCTTTCTTGCTGTTTTTCCGTAGCTTATATCGCGTTGGACCGTGCAAGGTCCCCTTTCCGCAGCAGACATTTTCGTGCTCTCCCGCGACTTGCCCCATAACGGTAAAAACAGACACCCGATTTCGGTTGCCTGCTTTTGTGTTGAGTATTTGATTTTTACTTGCCCTGATAGGCTCTGTAGAGGAACGTCACGATCTCTGCACGGGTGCAGTCCGCATTCGGGCTGAACGTCGTGGCAGAAGTACCGTTCGTCACGTTGTTCGCTACCGCCCAGTTGACGGCGTCAGCGTAGAACGCGTTCGCGGGAACATCCGTGAAGCTCGTGCTGCTCTCGACCTTCTTGCCGAGGGCGCGGTACAGGAACGTTACGCTCTGGCTGCGGGTGCAAGTCGCGTTCGGCGCAAACGTTGTTTCAGTCATACCGTTCGTGATACCGTTTTCGACCGCCCATTCGACCGCCTTGGCATAGTAGGCACTCGCGGGAACATCCGTGAAGCTGCTCACCGTCTTCGGCTCGGGGCTGCCGGCAGCGTGCCATAGGAAGGTCACGATTTGAGCGCGGGTGCAGGACGCGTAGGGCGCAAACTGCGTCGCGCTCACGCCGTCGGTGATCTCCTTGCCGACCGCCCAATCGACCGCGTCGTAGTAGTAGGCGCTCTTGGGCACGTCGGTGAACGGCAGGCCGTCATCCGTCTCCGGCTCGGGGTCGGGCGTCGTGGCGGAGGCGCGGCGGGAAACCGTCAGCGTGTAGCTGGCAGAGGCTTCGTCATAGTTGTCGCTGCCAGCCGCCGTCGCAGTGATGACTGCCGTGCCGACACCAACGATCGTCACCTCGCCGGTCGCGGCATTGACCTTTGCAACAGATTCATTGCTGCTTTCATAGGTAATCTCGCCGAACGTCTTATCCTCGTTCACAGTCAACTTGTTCGTGAAATTCGCCGCGCCAATGCTCTTGCTCACAGACTTGGTCTCATAGGAAATGTCCTGCGCAGCCTTGGTGATGGTGAGCACGGCAGAGCCGGTGATCGTCATGCCGCCCTTGGTGGCCTGCCAATAGACTGTCACCGTGCCAACGTCCGTCAGTGTAATGACATCGTCGGAATACGTGCCCTCACTGCTGGTCTTGTACTGGACGTTCACACCCTCAGCGGGAGTCGTTTCGACCTTGATGCTGTGCTTCTTGCCGTCATAGGTGACGGTGAGGCTGTCCGACGTGGCGGTGAATTTGTTATTCAGAGTATAGGGCTTCGTCTGCTCACCGCTGTAGTTACCAGTAAAGGTGATGGTAAAATTTCCGTCCGCGGCACTGATCGTATAGTCCGTGCCCTTCACAAGCTCGGTGCCGTTGTAGATCACGCGGACGTCATTAAGGTCCGCCCCTGTGGCAGTGTCGTTGGCATAGCTATCGCTGACACCAACGATTTCGACGGTCTCACTGCTCATATTCTTCGCAGCCACAGTGACAGTCTTCGAATACAGCGGCTTGCCGTTCCAAGAGAAGATGATCTCCTGCTCACCAGCCTCAGTGTAAGTCAGGCTCGTGCCGTCCAGCTTGGCGTTGCCGCTGACAGTCAGCGCCGCGGGAGCAATTGCGGAGAGGAAATCCGCAATCGGAGTGGAGAATGTGCTGTTGGTGACCTTGGCCGTATCCAGAGTAATAACGCCAGCCGAATCAGCCTGATCCCCCAAGCCCTTAGTCACCTTATCCGTCTTGAGGTAAAGCGAGTTTTCACAGGTTACGGCCGTAGTAGTGGTGTGTGTTACCAATCCGCCAGCCGCGTAATTACCTGTGCCAGTCAGTTCACCGCCGTTAGCACAATTCCTGATTGTTGCCTGCGTAGCATTCATGTTGCCGACCAGACCGCCAACATAGCTGGTAGTTGTTAGCTTGGCGAGGTTCAGGCAGTTTTCCAGAATAATCTGCTTGTTGTCGCCGGAATTTTGAATTTCGCCAACCAGGCCGCCGATGATCGTACCATTCAGTTCGGTCTTGTTCGTATAATTTTTGATCGAAACAGAATACGACACACTGGTTCTGCCGGCAATACCGCCTTCGTAAACGACACCGCTCGAACTGTTCGCCTTGACAGCGAATTCGCCCTCCATAACGGTAGTCTCATCCGCGTAAAGCCACTTATCAGATGCTGCTGTTGCGTCTGTGTTGAAACCTGCCCAGCCCCGCCAGCGTGGATAGAAGCAATAGCCTTTGCAGAGATAGTGAGCGCGCTGTCTGCCTTATTAACCAGCTTACTGCCTCTCAGATCAAGACTGCCGACGGAATTGTAACCAATCAGACCGCCAATATTGATGCCGCCGCTGCTGCTTGTATTTTCTGCATTCAATGCTGCGTTTTCGCCGAAAGTTACGGTGATCGGATCCGGCAGAGTACCACCGCCAAAGCCACCGCCTACATAAAGGTTATCTACAGCAACGGATGCAGTCAGCAGGCCATTTACTTCCGCAGAAACACTATCCATAATCACATTTTAAGGAGGAATCTATGTACGCCATGGGTTATTACAAACGACAAATTCTTCGTCCACAGCGACAGGCGGGGATGTGCAACCCCCGTCGTGGATTAGCGTCGCGCAAAGGTGTTCGATGAGCGCTTCAATGCAGACGAATTCCTGCGCAGCCTGCCAAAGGCGATGAAAAATCTCGGATACTATGTAGCCCCTGAAGATGCGGGAGTTGAAATGCGGTCCATCGCCTCGCAACATCCTGAAGTGCTTTCTGCGCCCAGACGAGATCTGGACCTGATTGAACCGGGTTACTATCTGGAATCCATCGGAGCATTTCGTGGATTCATTCAGGACATTCAAAAGGCACGACCTAAACTGGAGGAACAGCAGATCCACGCCGAAATGGAGATAGAGGATCTTCTGCACGCGGCAGAGTTCTATGATTTGGCCTGCGATCAGGGCTTTGATATCTACCAGCGCCTCCGTGAAGCACGGATACGGCGTCGTAATTGCAAAAACGCCGTCGCTTGGATTGACTTCGTTTTAGATGCCAATCCCGATGAGTTTCTGCGCCACGATCCATCACCGCGTATCAGCGGAACGCAACACCGGCAGTATCGCCCCAGGGCGCTGCCTGAGTTGTTCGAGGAACTGAGCAGTCTTTCATAAAAAAGCATCTCCAATGCGATACTGCATTGGAGATACTTTCGATTACAGGCATATTGTCATATAAGGCGGGATACAAAGGATATCATCTTTCTCAATGAGATTGCGCGGGTGAATAATATAGCATCTGCCAATCCTGCTCTTGTATTTTTCCTTGAAGCGCTTTAGAGATTCAAAGGAATACTTAGCGCTGGACTTCACTTCGATGGGATACATCTTGTACTTCGTCTTACTGTTATTGGCGATAATAAAGTCGATCTCAATGTCATTTCTGCGCTTTTCCGCATTGTATTTGGTATAGAAGAACAGGCGGTGTCCATTAGAAACCAACATCTGTGCAATCACATTCTCGTAAAGCATTCCCTCATTCAGTCCGAGCTTTCCTGCAAAGATCTGCTTGTAAACCTCGTCCTCCAGAAGTTCGTTTTCGTCAAATGCATGGCTGACAAGCAATCCAGTATCACCTAAATAGCATTTGATGTAGGTATCCGACTCTGTGAGAGACAGGCCAACATTCGGATCACTGACGCGCCTACACTCGTTTGCAATCATGGAGTCCGACAGCCAGAAGAAGGTTTCTTCATATTGATCTGCCATAGAGCCTTCTACGATTTTGTTAAAGACAACTCGTTTTTCATGTCTGGACAGCAAACCGGGGATCTGGTCGAAAATAGCCAAAACCTTGGAGCGATATTGTGCTTTGATTTTCATGATGTCATTGCGGTAAAGCTCCAGAATATCCCGCTTTTCAACATCCGATTTTCCAAAGTCTTTTTGACCTTCAAGAAAAGCAACAATGCTCATGGGCATACCGCCCACCAGCAGGTATTGCTTGAACAAAAGCATGGCCTTATTGTGCATACTTCGCTCCAGAGGGACTCTCTTCTCGAAACAATCTCTGATATATGGGATCAGCGGCGCTTCGTTAAGTGCCCAGCAGAATTCCTCAAAATCCAGCGGGTACATCTTGAGATGCCGTTCTTCTGAAGGAATCACAATATCCTTTACATTTTCTTTGATTGAGATCAAAGAACCGGTTTCAAGGAAATCATACCGACCATCTGCCACCAAATACTTAATCGCTTCGCGTGCTTTGGGGAAAAGCTGAACCTCATCAAAGATAATCGCACTTTCGCGCGGGTAGAGCTGTACGCCGTATTGAACGGACAGTAGCATATAGAATGTGTCGAGATCATTCAAATGCAGTTGAAAATAGCTCTTGACATTTTCAGGGGCCTTTGCAAAGTCAATGAGGATATAGCTTTTATATTCGTTTTTGGCGAATTCCTCGACTACGGTGGATTTTCCAATTCGACGAGCACCTTCCACCAACAGAGCTTTCTGCCCGTTAGCCTCCTGTTTCCATGCGAGAAACTTGTTATAAATCTTTCGTTTGAAAAGCATGTGCATCACCTCACAGATAGAATAGCACATCTCCCGATAATCCGCAAGTTTAATATAGCAACATTTTCTGACAATACTCATGTTTATGAAGACTGTAATTTTCGATAACCCGCAGGTTTAAGGGCGTGCAATGTAGTAGTCAAGAAAAGTAGACACGACAAATATTTATTTTTCGTTTACTTTTTCAAAAGTAGAGATGAAGAACATTTTTGCGGAAGTTGCTTTTTCAAAAGTGGACACGGACAACAATTTTTGCTGAAATCCTTTTTCAAAAGTGGACACGACGATTCAATGCCTTGTAAGGCCCTTGTTTGCAAGGGATAGTAGTTTTGGATAGAGTAGAGCGACAAAATCAAAAGTAGACACAGCACAGGGTTATTTTTCTGTATCTTTCCGCTTTTGCACGAATTTGGGTTCTTCGGTCAGGATGCGCTTTGAAAAGGTATCCTTCTTTTCAAGCTCACCTCGATAGAAACGCTTGCAGTAGTTATCCGGTGTGTCATAGCCGATTGCAAAGCAGGGACGCTGCCGGTTATAAAAGTCAACATAGCGGCACAGGACATCTTTCACGGCATCTCTCGTACGGCATTCTTCTAATCGAAAATCGATGAATAGTTCTTCTTTTATCCAACCGTTTAGAGCCTCATTGACAGGATTATCCGTTGGTTTACCTGCCTGCGCCATGGAGCGGACAAGGTTGCTGTCCTGAATCAGTTCGTTGTACGCTTTTGAGGAATACACAGAGCCTTGGTCGGTATGGATAATGGTTGGTTCTTTCTTTCCACGCAGCATCTCAACGATATGGGCAACTTTATATTCACACAGGGATTGCCCATTTTTTACGCCATTTATGATGCGTTTTTTCACACCACTTTTCCCACCTCAAACGGGCTTTACACCACTTTTCCCACCTCAAAAATAGTGGTTAATTTTTTCCAGACCACAACATATTGTGGTCGATTTCCTCGAAAATCAGACCCCACAGATTTAAGTATCCGAACAATAGGTAAAGAAAATCCCCGGAAAACCGAAGTTTTCCGGGGAAAATAGAACTTTTTTAGCGCTTGGAGAACTGAGGCGCACGGCGGGCGGCCTTCAGACCGTACTTCTTGCGCTCCTTCATACGAGGATCGCGCGTGAGGAAGCCGGCCTTCTTCAGGACGGTGCGGTACTCGGGGTTGACCAGCAGCAGGGCGCGGGCCACGCCGTGGCGCAGAGCGCCGGCCTGACCGGAAACGCCGCCGCCCTCGACGGTGGCAACGATGTCGACCTTGCCGAGCTCCTCCGTAGCGGCGAGGGGCTGACGGACGACCATCTTCAGGGTCTCGAGACCGAAATACTCGTCGATGTCGCGGCCGTTGATGGTGATAGCGCCGGTGCCGTTCTGGAAGAGGTGAACGCGGGCGACGGAGGACTTTCTACGGCCGGTGCCGTACAGATAAGGCTTCTTGGACTGATACATTCTTCTCTTCCTCCTTAGACTTCGTAGGCTTCGGGCTTCTGGGCCTGCTGCTCGTGGGTGTCACCAGCGTAGATGTGCAGGCGCTTCAGGGAGTCCTTGGTCACGGTGTTGCGGGGCATCATGCCGCGCACGGCCACGCGCATCGCAAGCTCGGGCTTCTCCTGCATGAGGATGCGATACTTGGTCTCCTTCAGACCGCCGACCCAGCCGGAGTGCGTACGATAGTACTTCTGCTCCATCTTGTTGCCGGTGAGGATGGCCTTGGAAGCGTTGATGATGATGACGTTGTCGCCGCAGTCGGCGTGCGGGGTGTAGGTGACTTTGCGCTTGCCGCGGAGCAGATCAGCCGCAGCAACGGCGGTCTTGCCCATGGGCTTGCCGGCAGCATCGATGACGTACCACTTACGCTCGATGTTGCCCTTGTTCGCCATAAAAGTGGACATGGTGTGTTTCCTCCATATTGATCTATGAATGAAAGCTTGTGCTTTACATTTTTATTGTCCCTTGGTAAAATCGGAACGAGTTTATTTATAGCATCTGCGCGTGAGAATGTCAACACCATTTTAATTTAGCGCAAGCAATGCTCGTAAATTCTCTCGTTTTCTTTTATTATCTCTCAATTTCTCAAATCGCAAAATCGAAATTCTTTTATTTTTCGCAAGGAGCTGTACCTATGCAGGAAATCTTGGGCCTCGTGCGCCGCTGCGTTACGGACTACGACATGATCCAGGAGGGCGAGACGGTCGCCGTCGGCGTCTCCGGCGGCAAGGACTCGCTCGTCACGCTCACCGCGCTCGTGCGCCTTTCCAAATTCTACCAGAAGCCGTTCAAGGTCGCGGCCATCACGGTCGAAACGGGCGTGCCGGGCATGAGCTTTGATGCCGTGGCCGACTATTGCGCGGCGCTCGGTGTCGAGTACATCCGCGTGAACGTGCCGATCTATGAGATCGTGTTTTTGGAGCGCAAGGAGAAAAATCCCTGCTCGCTGTGCGCCAAGCTCCGCCGCGGTGCGCTTTCGACCGCGATGAACGAGCACGGCATCAAAACGATCGCGCTCGGCCACCACTACGACGACGCGGTCGAAACACTTTTGATGAATCTTCTCTTTGAGGGCCGCATCGGCTGCTTCCAGCCCGTGACATACCTGAGCCGCTCGGACGTGACACAGATCCGCCCGCTGCTCTATGTGAAGGAGCAGCAGGTGCGCAATGTCGCGGCAAAGCTCGATCTTCCCATCGTGCACAATCCCTGCCCTGCCAACGGTGAAACGCGCCGTCAGGAGGTCAAAGATCTCATCGAGTCGCTCACCGAGCGCTACCCAGACCTCAAGCAGAAGCTCTTTGGCGCGATGCAGCGGTATCCGCTGTACGGCTGGGATACAAAAAATTCGGAAAAGTGACGTTGTCACTTTTCCGAGAATATTTCACTGCGCTTTGTGCCTCGGTTGGCCGCTGAAAGAGGCCAATTCGACACACGCTTCGCGCAAAGTGTTTTCTGCCACGCGCATGTCGCGGCAGAAAACGATTAAAATCTTTTCGTGCCTATGGGCACCTGGGCAGCCGTTAGCAGCTTTGCTGCTCTACGGATGCCGCGTACCCCTCGCGGGTAAAAACTCTACGAGGCTTTTGTCCTATGTACATTAAATAAACACCAGCCTCAGCAAGATCAGCAGTGCGAGGCCCGGCACGCCGAGGACGGCGATGACGAGGGCGTTGAAGAGATTCAGCCCCAGCGACAGCTTGGCGAGCACGCCGAGCGCGCTTAGAATGCCGAGCAGCGCAAAGCCGAGCAGCGTGTTGACGAGCAGCTTGCCCGCGAGCTTCAACGGCGCGGCGAACAGCCTGAGCACCGCGAGCAGCGCAAACACGGCAAACAGGACAAGCAGTATTTTTTCCGTTATCCCCATTTTGCGACCCCCTCGCTGCACGTTTTGTACACGGCTTCGCCGTTGCGCTCCTTGATCTGGCGCAGCAGGTAGTCATAGCGTGAGAGCTCGGCGTTGATCTCATACACGCAGGCGTCGACGAGCTCCGGCGCGCAGACCGCGTTGAAGCGCGCGTACGCCTGCGACAGTGCGACACGCGTGTCGCTCAACTCGCTGAACAAGTCCTGCATGGATGCATCGCGCGCGACGTCACAGCGCAGCAAATTGACCTTTCGCATGTTTTCGCCCTCCCATACCTCTGCAATGTCAGTGTATGGAAAGTGTGGACAAATATTCCTCTTTTCAAACAAGGAGCCAAGTATGGAGCATGAAGATTATATGCGCGAGGCGCTGTCTCTCGCGCGCGAGGCCGCACAGGAGGGCGAGGTGCCCGTCGGCTGCGTCATCGTCAAAGACGGCGAGATCATCGGCCGAGGCCGCAACCGGCGTGAGGAACTGCAGCGCACCTCCTCGCACGCAGAGATGGAAGCCATCGCACAGGCAAATGAAGCGCTGAAGTCGTGGCGGCTCGACGGCTGCGCGCTCTACGTGACGCTTGAGCCCTGCCCCATGTGCGCGGGCGCGATCGTCAACGCGCGCATCCCGCGCGTCTACTATGGCGCGCGCGACGAGGCGATGGGCGCCTGCGGCGGCGTGCTGAACCTCTTTATGGAGCGCTTTCCCTTCCGCCCCGCGCTCGTGGGCGGCATTCTGAAAGACGAATGCCGCGCCGTGCTAGCCGATTTTTTCCGCACGCTGCGGTGATTTCAATTTGTTCACATAATGCCTGATTCATTTAACACTTTTGTAACACTTTCCCTCGAACTTTGTTAACATGCGTCCTTTATCTTAATCCTTGCAAGAGACAATAGCTTCTTTTCATCCAATCTTCCATCTTATAAGAAAAGGGACGCCGTTAGGCGTCCTTTTTCGTTATATTCTGATGTAGGATGGCGTCACGGGTCGAAATCCGCCGCCGCGCCGATGCCGAGTGCAATGCACGCGCCACCGGCGTAGAAGAGAATTTCGGCCAGTGAGGGACGCGCGGCCAAAGCTGCCGCACAAAGGATGACGCTCATCGTGCTCGCGGGCATCAGTAGCCGCGGCGCGCCGCCGCGGAACGCAAAGGCCGCAAATTCGAGCAGCAGCACCGCCAGCGCCGCGAGCGCCAGCGTTTCGACATAGTAGTGGCGCAGGATGGGGTCTGCCGCATGCTCGCGGTAGAAAAGGATCAGCGCAAGCACCATCGCGCATACGGGCACGAGCAGCACAACGCCGGGGAATTCCGCCTTGCGGCGCAGCGCGGCCGTGGCATACAGCAGGCATGCCGCGCCGACCGCCAGAAAGACAGACAGGATCATCGTGACCGTTGTGCGGAGCGAGAACACCAGCGAGCACACCGCCGAACCGATGAGGGCAAAGCCGCCGAGCACCATCAGCATGACCGCAAGCGTCGAGCGGTCAAAGGCGAAGTAGAGGTCCATGCTGCCGCACAGCTCGCGCTGGGCGGGATAGCGCCGCGCCATGATGAGCGCTATGACCGCCGCAACGATGAGCACCGCGGGCAGCGCCATGGTGTTTAAGTCCATCGGGACGGGAAGTCCGTCCGCGTCAAAGCCGACGGATAGCAGGCGGAGGCGTACCAGCGCCGCTGCCGCAGAAAAAAGCACCAGCAAAAGCCAATGAAGAATTTTCACAAAACCGAACCCTTTCTTTTTCCGGAATACGGCGCACACAGCGCCGGAAAACATCTATTTATTGATGATAGCACACTCATCCCCGTTTGTCCATGAATCATTTTGCGGACAAGTCGGTCATACACTGATAAAAACACCGTCACGAAAGTATCGCGGCCGCGGGCCGCAGGGAGGAACACACCTTGAAACAGCTTCTTCGCATCACGATATTATTGATCGGCCTCATCTGGATCCTCGCCTGGGCGGCGGCAGGCCGCTTTGACGACACGCCGAACACACAGGACGGCTCGGAATCTCCCCTGCCGAGCGGTGAGATCACCGCCCCCGGTGAGCGCGACAGCGCAAAAACGCTGCGCGTCCAAATTCAGGGCGAGGTCCAGGAGATGGACATGGGCACATACCTTCTCGGCGTGCTGCGCGCGGAAATGCCCGCCTCGTTTGAGGAGGAGGCGCTCAAGGCGCAGGCCATCGCCGCGCGCACCTACACGCTCTACCGCATCCGCGGCGGCGGCAGCGCCAACCATCCAGATGCCGACGCCTGCGACGATCACACCTGCTGCAAGGCGTACATAAATGCCGAACAGGCCGCGGCCAACTGGGGCAGCATGGCTGTCTACTACGAGGAAAAACTCGCACGCGCCGTGAGCGAAACGGACGGCGAGGTCATTTTGTACGACGGCGCGCCCATCCTCGCTGTGTTCTTCTCGTCTGCCGACGGCAGCACGCAGGGCGCGGGCGACGTGTGGATGAACGACCTGCCGTATCTCCAAAAGGTCGATAGCCCCGAGACGGAAGAGCTCGTACCGAACTACTACTCGGTCGCGACGTTCACGGCGGCGGAATTCAAATCCCTCGTCCTTGCCGCCAAGCCGGACGCCGACCTTTCCGGCAGCCCAGAGGGATGGATCCGCGATATCGTGCGAAATGGCTCGGACTATGTCGCCTCCGTCACGGTCGGTGGCGTCAAGCTGCGCGGCAATGACCTGCGCACGATTCTCTCGCTGCGCTCGCCGTCGTTCACCGTGGAATGCAAGGACAATACCTTCACGTTCCACGTCACAGGCTACGGCCACGGTGTCGGCATGAGCCAGTACGGCGCAAATATCCTCGCCAAGCAGGGCCTTTCCGCCGAGGAAATCGTGCAGCACTATTTTTCGAACACCACCGTCGGCTATTATGACGGCTGAGGCATCGCGGATATTGCAAAGCGGCGGAAAAATTGCTATAATATTAAGATAAAATACGCAAGGAGGCGGGAGAAATGAAGAGCAAGCGTTTTTTGTGTCTGCTGCTTGTATTGCTGATGGTCTTCTCCCTCACCCCCAGCGAAACGAGGGCCGAGACGACTGTCTATTTCACCGCCGTCAACGACCAACTTTTGCCTGATCTGAGCGATGAGACGATGCCGTTCTGGTCGGGCGGGCGGCTGTATGTGCCCTCCACGGTCATCACCGGTACCGATTTGGGGCTTTTCTACTCCCGCAGCCGCGACAAGAGCACTGCCGTTGTCTACCGGCAGGGCAGTGCGCTGACGTTCAACTTCGCCGCCGGCACCGTTGCCGACCAGAATGACCGCCAGTACAGCGGCCCGGCCATCGTGCGCAGCGACGTTGTGTTCCTGCCGCTCGACCTTCTGACGCAGTTTTTCTCGCTCGACTACAGCTACACGCGCGTGACCTACGGCTATCTCGTGCGCGTCAAGAGCGACACGGTCGTGCTTTCGGACGCGAAGTTCATCGACGCCGCGGCCATGTCCATGGAGCAGCGCTACAACGAATACATGAAGACGCACAGCGACTCGAACGATCCCGGCAACACGCCGGATCAGAACACCGACGGCGACCGCGACCCCGTCTGCCTCGCGCTGCGCGTGACGGACGAAGAGAGCGCAAACGTCCTGCTCGACACGCTCGCAAGCGACAACGCGACGGCGACGTTCCTCTTCTCGGAAGAGCAGCTTTCCTCGCCCGGCGATCTGCTGCGCCGTGTCGTCATCAGCGGCAACGCCGCTGCGCTGCGCATCGACGCCTCCGGCGGCAGCGCGCGCACTCTCAGCGCGATCGAGCGCGCGAACAGCGCGCTCTGGGCCGCGTGCAATGAAAAGACGCGGCTTGTCGCGCTCTACGGCGCGTCGGACAAGACGCTGCGCGCCGTGCGCGCCGCGGGCTACTGCCCCATTGACTTTGACCTGGATTACAGCGGCGGTCTTCCCACCGCGGCGCAGGCCGCCAGCAGCATCGCGCGTCAGGCCCGCTCCGGCGGGTGCATCGCCTATCTCGGCGCTGACACCGCCGTGCAGGCAGATTGGAACACGCTGCTCTCTCGCCTCCGCTCGTCCTCGCGTCTCATCACGGCGCTCAACGAGCTCGCGGTCACAAAGGATGCGTGACGGTTTTACAAATTGTTCAGGAAACGCGCACAGTTTTGCGTATAATAAACAATAACACAGAAGAAAGACACACGCTTGTGTGAAGGAGGAAACCAGCATGGCACGCAATATTCTTGTCGTGGAGGACGACAATAATATTTCCAACCTCATTAAGATGTATCTCGACAAAGAGGGCTTCGACGTCCGCATCGCCGCCGACGGCGGCAAGGCCGTGGAGGAATTCAAGGAAAAAGAGCCCGACCTCGTGCTGCTCGACGTGATGCTCCCCGTGCTCGACGGCTGGGGCGTGTGCGCCAAGATCCGCGAGACGTCCAAGTGCCCGATCATCATGCTCACCGCCAAGGGCGAGGTCAATGACCGCATCCACGGCCTTGAGATGGGCGCGGACGACTATGTCGTCAAGCCCTTTGAGATGAAGGAGCTGCTCGCGCGCATCAACGCCGTGCTGCGCCGCAGCGAGATCCCCGAGGACACGCACAAGCGCCTCACGTTCGACAAGCTCATCATCGACCTCGACTCCTATGAGCTCATCGTCGACGGCAAGAAGATCGACACGCCGCCCAAAGAGCTGGAGCTTCTCTATCACCTCGCCGCCACGCCGAACCGCGTTTACACGCGCAATCAGCTCCTTGACGAGGTGTGGGGCTTCGACTACTTTGGCGACTCGCGCACGGTGGACGTGCATGTCAAGAGGCTCCGTGAAAAGGTCGAAAACGTCAGCGACCAGTGGGCGCTCAAGACTGTCTGGGGCGTCGGATATAAATTTGAAGTGAAGTAATTCAGTATGCCGGAAGAAAGCAAAGAGAAAACACAGAAAAAGCGCTGGACGCTCAAAAAGGTCAAGACCCGCTGCCGCACGATCTACTGGCAGAATTTTCTGCTCACGGCGAGCGTCGTCATGCTGACGCTGGCGCTGCTCGGCAGCGCGTTCTTCGCGCTGACGTATTCCTACGCCATCGACGAGCGCAGCGAGCAGATGCAGAGCAAGGCGACGGTCGTGTCGCACATGGTGTCGTCCTACATGGAAAATGGCTCGCTCACAGGGCTGCGTGAGCTGGCAGACTTCGCTTCGAACGTGACGGATGCAGAATTTCTCATCTGCAACTCGGACGGCAACCTGCTGCTGACGACCGATACAACTCTCGTCAACCGCGTGCTGACCGTGCCGCAGGACGTGGCCGAGGGCGCGATGAGCGATGACACCTACGCCGTGCGCACCACACTCGGCGACATCTATGAGGACACGCACTTCGTCGTCGGCGTGCCGATCGTGAGCGAGGGCGCAACCGTCGGCTTTGTGCTGGCGGTGACCGGCGCGCGGGCGCTGACGACGATGTGGCGCACGTTTATTGGATTGTTTTTCATGACGGCGGTGACGGTGCTGCTGCTTTCGTTTGTCGTGAGCGCGTGGGTCAGCATGCGCCAGTCGCGCCCCATCCACGAGATGGCGGAAGCGACGCGCCGCTTTGCCGAGGGCAATTTCGACGTGCGCATGCACAACTACGAGGGTGTGACGGAGATCTCCGAGCTCGCCGAGTCGTTCAACAACATGGCGGACTCCTTACAGGAGACCGAACGCCAGCGCCGCGAGTTCATCGCCAACGTTTCCCACGAATTAAAGACCCCGATGACGACCATCGCAGGCTACACCGACGGCATTCTGGACGGCACGATCCCGCCCGAGCAGGAAAAGGAGTACCTGCGCATCATCTCGGACGAGGCGCGGCGGCTTTCCCGTCTCGTGCGCCGCATGCTTGAGGTCTCGCAGCTCCAGTCGCGCGACTTGACGCGCACGAAGGCGCCGTTCGACGTGTGCGAGAGCATGCGCCGCGTGCTCATTTCGATGGAGAAGAAGATCACCGACCGCGGGCTCGATGTCGACGCCGACATTCCCGACAGCGGCATCATGGTGCTTGGCGACAACGACCTTATCACGCAGGTCATCTACAATCTGCTGGAAAACGCGACAAAATTCGCCCGCAAGGGCTCCGCGCTCTATCTCGGCGTAACGACGCTCAACGGCAAGGCGCTGATCTCGGTCCGCAACGAGGGCGAGACCATCCCCGCCGAGGAGATCCCGCTGCTGTTCGAGCGCTTCCACAAGAGCGACAAGTCCCGCTCCGAGGACAAGGACGGCGTGGGCCTCGGGCTCTACGTGGTCAAGACCATTCTGGACCAGCACAAGGAGCACATCGCCGTCACAAGCGAAAACGGCCTGACGACGTTCACCTTCAGCGTGACGCTCGCCGGCGGGCAGACCGCGCAGTAAAGTCCCCATCAGGAGAAGCAAACACTATGGATCACGAGAATCAGGATATTCCCCAGAGCGGGCAGGGCAATGGGCCGCGCGAGGTCGTGCTGCGCTATGAAGCACCGGTCACGCCCATCGTGGAACGCTACATTCAGCCCACACCGCTGCCCGGACAGCCGAAGAAGCATACATCACCGCGCAAAAAGCGGAAAGGGCTTAAGATCTTCCTTTTCTGCATGCTCGGCCTTCTCCTCGTCAGCGGCGTCGTCACGGCGCTGTGGCTCGGCGGCGCGTTCGACGATCACCAGTCCTATCACGACGATGATTTTGAGCAGCGCCACGACGAGGATTATTACGATAACAGCGAGCATGGCGAAACGACTATCAAGCGCCTGCCCAACACCGATCAGGTCAAGCTCCGCTACAATGAGAGCCACGGCGAGGCGCTGACGATCCAGGAGATCTACCAGAAAGTCAATCCCTCCACCGTCACGGTGCTCACCGGCAATCGCGACGGCAGCGCCATGGTCGGCACGGGCGTCATCTTCACCGAGGATGGCTTCATCCTCACGAACGCCCACGTCATCGCGGGCGGTTCGGAGTGCTACGTCGTGCTCGACACGGGTGAGGATTACCGTGCGTGCCTTCTGGGACTTGACGAAGAAAAGGACCTCGCTGTCATCAAGATCGCGGCCAGCGGCCTTCCCGCCGCGGAATTCGGCGACTCTGACGCGCTGACGGTCGGCGATCCGGTGTTCGCCATCGGCAACCCGCTCGGCGTGGAGCTGCGCGGCACACTGACCGACGGCATCGTCTCCGCCATCAACCGCGACGTGTACGTTGACGGCGTGACGATGACGCTCATTCAGACAAACGCCGCGCTCAACAACGGCAACTCCGGCGGCCCGCTCATCAACGTGTACGGACAGGTCGTCGGCATCAACACGATGAAGATGGGTTCGTCCTCCACCACGAGCGTGGAGGGTCTCGGCTTTGCCATTCCCATCGCCTCGACCGCCTATATGATCAATGACCTGATCTCCTACGGTGAGGTACACGGCGAGGTGATGATCGGCATTTCGGTGCAGCCCGTTCCCGTCACGGCAGAAAATGGCGAGAGCGCGCTTCTCGTCATGGAGGTCACGTCCGGCGGCCCCGGTGAGGAAGCCGGCATCCAGAAGGGTGACCTTATCGTAGCGGCCGACGGCGAAGCGTTGACAAAGTCCACCGACCTTCTGCGTGTCCGCCGCCGCCATGAAGCAGGCGAAACGCTCAAGCTCTTAGTCGAGCGCGACGGCAAGCGCTTCACCGCAGACGTTGTTTTACGTGAAAGCGACACATGAGGATATCGACATGAAGAAAAAGCAATTTGCGCTCGGCTCGCTGCTCCTCGGCGCCGCCTCCTGGCTGTGCCTGCGGGGATTGCAGCACATCGAGCGCCGCATGAAAAAGAAACAGAAAAAGTAAAGAAAGCTGCTCTCAAAAGAGGGCAGCTTTCTTTACTTCCCACTTCACACACAGCTTTGGATGGAATTCACGCGAGCCTCCAGTTTGATCACATTTCTCACTGTGCGGACAATCGAATTGATTGCTGCATGCAGATGTGGCAATCTTCCCAAGAATTCCCATACTTACTGTTCCACAAGTCTTGATCACGTTCTTTGTAATTACGACATTTTCCCTGCACTCGCACAAAAGTAATCCTTGTCAGCCACTTTTCTTCTCTCCTTTCTATGAATTTATCAACTATAGCAGCGAATAAGCATCCAGCACTGATATAATTGCTGACTTATCTGAGCTCTTGACCGTCAAATCATAGTGATAATCATCACCTTGGAAGCGAACGATCGATTCTTTGGAAGCGGCTATTGCCCTTAACATATTGATGTCCGTGCCGCTCGGGCTAATATCTACATACTCCCAAACGTCACCGCTGCCGTTATCGCGTGATACATCAAAATAATCAAAATCTTTTACATAATTCTGTCCGTCCAGTGACACCGTAATTTTCTTAAAGAAAATCCAACTATCGCCAGTATAGTGGAACACCAGCCTCAGCCATGCATTCCCATAACTGTCCACTCCTATGTACGGCAACACATAGCTTCTGCTGTTTGCATAATAAGGATATGCTTGCGGCTTGTACCATATAATGTTCTCTACTTTATCATAGTCCTTAATCGTTGTCACGCTGACCGGCTGTCGAAAATCTCTATGTCGCTCTGGGCAATTCATTTCCTTCGTTCCGTCATTGCAGCACACCGTATACTTTCCTCTTGTCTGCAAATCATTGATATAGCGACGGATAATTCCCTCAGTCACCTCCGCTACATTCTCAATCAGCATTTCTTCTCCACACCATCTTTCAAACAGATGAAGTGTCTGCTCATAGCTCTCCATTGTCTTTTCACTGAGCTGTTTGCTTTGGCAATAGAGCATGTACTCGTCGATCTGCCAAATCATTTTGTTAGTAAACATAAAAAACTCCCCCAATTCATCCGGTTTTGTCACCCAATGAATTGAGGGAGTTAGTAGCTTTAAGGCGAAAGATTTATAGCTTTTTCAAAGCGTTTTCATTGTATTTTGGCCTTGTTCATCGCTTTGAAAAATTCCTGACTACTCGGAAAAAACCTTGTACCGCCTATACTTCACCTCACACCCTATAGATCTTCCGTTGTAAACGGATGCGGTCCGCGATCATGGCGATAAACTCGCTGTTGGTCGGCTTTCCTTTCGTGTTGGATACCGTGTAGCCAAAATAGCGCTGGAGCGTCTCCAGGTCGCCGCGGTCCCACGCGACCTCGATCGCATGGCGTACCGCGCGCTCGACGCGCGAGGGCGTGGTGCTGTAGCGGCGCGCGACCTCGGGATAGAGCACCTTTGTCACGGCGTTAATGACATCCATGTCCTGCACGGCGATGACGATGGCCTCGCGCACGTACTGATAGCCCTTGATGTGCGCGGGCACGCCGACCTCGTGGATCACTGCCGTGACCTCGCGCTCAAGCGCCTGCGACTCGTCCTCACTCTCCTCACCCTCGTTGACCGCGCGGCGCATCTGGTCTAAAAGCGAGGTCATCTCACAGGGCTTGGGCATGAAGAACGATACGCCGCGGTTCATCGCCTGCGACACGATCTGATCGCGATAAAGAGCCGAGACGACAACTGTCTTCATCTGCACCTTGTCCTTCGCCGCCTGCTCGAGCACGCCAAAGCCGTCAAGTCCCGGCAGCAAAAGATCCATCACAAGAAGCTGCGGCTTCCGCTGCGCCAGATCCTGCGCCGCAGCCAGTCCGTCGGCTGCGCATCCCACTACGTCGAACTCACCCGTTGCATCCAATGCCTGTTTCAGTGCTGTGCGGAACTCCTCGTTTGCGTCCGCTAATACGACCGTGATCCTCTTGTCCATGTCATCCCGTCCTTTTCACACAAGTTTTCGCCGACCCAGCCGGCCGACTTTAGCAGCAAAATGTGACGTCTTAATTCTGCCATGGCTCTAAGCTAACATATTCGGACAGCGTTTTCAAGCGAGTTATGTCGAATCTAACCATCTTTTTCTAACTTTTTGCATGAAAATTTAGTTGTTTTTACGTTATCTTAACACAATCTTTCTACTGTATGGGTAGGTTATTCACTCGAAAGCCCCGCCGCAGAGAGCATATTTTCGATAAAAATACCATAACCTCTCGTCGGATCATCCACCAGAACATGCGTCACCGCGCCTACGATCTTGCCATCCTGCAAAATCGTGCTGCCGCTCATTCCCTGCACCACGCCGCCGGTCTGCGCAAGAAGCTCCTCGTCCGTCACACGCAGCAGCAGATTTCGCGTGCTGCCGCTCGGCGAGTAGATCTTTTCGATCTCGATGTCATACTCGCGCGTTTCATTGCCGGAAACGGTGGCCAGGATCGTCGCCTTGCCGGTCTTGACCTCGTCCTTTTTTGCGATCGGCAGCGCCGCGCCGACGATCTTTGCTGCGTCCTCTGCCGAGAGCTTGCCGAAAATGCCGCATTCGGTGTTGGCGTAAAGCGTTCCGCTGTCGCGCGTCAGGTCAAAGTCGCCCTTGAGCTCGCCGGGCGAGGCACGCTCCCCCTTTTTCACCGCCTTGACCGAGGCGTCCATGATGCTGCCGTGGTCGAGCGGCAAAAGCTGTCCCGTGTCCACGTCTGTCACGCCGTGGCCCAGCGCGCCGAAGGTGCCGCTCTGCGGGTCGTAAAAAGTCATCGTGCCGATGCCCGCCATGCTGTCGCGCACCCAGGCGCCGAGGCGGTACTCGCCATCCTCGTCCTTCTCCGGCTCCGCGCTCAGCTCGATCGTGCGGCTGCCGCGCTTGACGGTCAGCGCCGCGGCGTCCTCGCCGTTTTCTGCCAAAAGCTGGCGGAATTCCTCAATGGTGTCCAGGCTTTGCCCGCCGATGGCCGTGATGACGTCGCCCTCCTTGAGTCCGCAGTCCTTCGCCGGACTTTCCCCATCGGAAAAGCCCACGACGAGCACGCCGTCGGAAAAGAGCTTGACGCCGACGGTCTGTCCGACGGGGATCAGCTCGCTGACCGTCCGGTCCGCCGCCTGCGCAGACGGCATTGCGATCGCAGCGGCAGCAAAAAATCCAAGCAGGATCGCCGCCGCTCGCTTTTTTGTGCGATGCGTTCCATCCATTCTCTCACCCCTTCAAAAAATACGGGCGGACGGCGCGCCCTGTGCGCGCAGGACGCTGCCGTCCGCCCAATGCCGGAAATTTTTTCTTTTTCATTTCTTTTTCTCTGTCCGGCGCATTTACTTTCTGCGCTTCGGGCAAAATTAAAAGGTGCAAAATTTTGATGCGCTGGCATCGCTTTTTGAAATGGCGCTGTAAATGCGGACAAAAAAATTCCGCAGACCAAAGTCTGCGGAATTTTGGGAATTGTTTCCATTTAACGCTCGCGGTTGAAAATTTTGAAGATGTCGTCGAACGGATCGGGCTCATCTTCGTGCTTGGCCTCTTCCTCGGCCTTTTCCTTGTCGAAGTCGAGCGGCGCAAGACCGGCAGCGGCGCTCTCGCCGCTCTGCTCGGCAGGCTTCTTATCCTTGTTGAAGTCCAGCGCGCCGGGCGCCTTGTCAAAGCCCGTGGCGATAACGGTGACGCGGATCTCGTCGTCGAGCGTCTCGTCGAACGTCGCGCCGAAGATCGTGAGCGCGTCGGGATGCACGGCCTCCTGCACGAGGGACGCTGCCTGCTCGACCTCGTCGAGGCCGATGTCCATCGAGCCCGTGACGTTGATGAGCACTCCGTGCGCACCGTTGATGGAGGTCTCCAGCAACGGGGACGAAATGGCCATGCGCGCGGCCTCCTCGGCCTTGTTCTTGCCGGCGGCGCGGCCGACGCCCATGTGGGCAAGGCCCGCGTCCTTCATAATGGCGGTCACGTCGGCAAAGTCGAGGTTGATGAAGCCCGTGTCGCGGATCAGGTCGGAGATGCTCTGCACCGCCTGACGCAGTACGTCGTCCGCAATCTCGAATGCGTTGGCAAAGGTGATCTTCTGGTCGGTCGCATGCTTGAGGCGCTCGTTCGGGATGATGACGAGCGAGTCGACCTTGGTCTTGAGCTCTTCGATGCCCGCTTCCGCCTGCGTCATGCGGCGGCGGCCTTCAAAACCGAAGGGCTTCGTCACGACGCCGACGGTCAGGATGCCCGCCTCGCGCGCGATCTCGGCGACGATGGGCGCGCCGCCCGTACCGGTGCCGCCGCCCATGCCGGCGGTGATGAAGACCATATCGGTGTCCTCGAGCGCCTTGGCGATCTGGTTGCGGCTCTCCTCGGCGCTCTTGCGGCCGACCTCAGGGTCGGAGCCCGCGCCCTGACCGTGCGTCAGCTTTTCGCCGATCTGAATTTTATAAGTAGCGGCAGACACGTTGAGCGCCTGCTTATCTGTATTCACTGCGACAAAGTCGACGCCGCGCGCACCGGTGCGCACCATGCGGTTGACCACGTTGTTGCCGCCGCCGCCAACGCCGATGACCTTGATCTTAACTACGTTTTCAGGACCGGTCTCCAATCCGAATGCCATGTCGGTTCCTCCTGCAATCTGTTGTATGGGCAAGGCACTTGCCGCTGCAAGCGCCACAATATCAGGTATTTGCTATCTTAATTATTGTATTACGGTTTTCCCGCGGGGTCAATAGCAATCGGCCATTTCGGGGAAACTTTTTTACGTCAACTTCCGCCTTTATTCCGGGATGAAGTCAGCCCTGCCGTCGTTCATCAGGTTGATCGTGCCGGTCTGATTGGCTTCAAGCTGCTCCACCACCGTGCGCACATTCCCGAGCTTGTAGGCAATGTCCGCATCCCAGGGCATTTTGACCGTAAATCGGTCCAAATAGGTAAAGGTGATGGCCGTGCCGTCGCTCAGGTCGATCTCGCCGATCATGGAGAGGAGCTGCTTATCCTCCGCTGTGCGCAGCAGCGTGAGCAGGCGCTCGAATTTATAAGAATCCTCGTCCGCAAACGCCGCCATCGCGCCGACCGCGGGCTCGACGAGCGTGCAGCCCGTCACGCGCGCGCAACCCTCGGGGATCTGCGCCGCGCGCTCCAGAATTTTGCCCTCGTCGCTCATGAGCCATGTGCCGTTTTCGCCCGTCAGCGCGGCGGAGGCCGTGCACTCCGTCACGGTCAGAATGAGCGCGTCGGGGTATTTACGGTTGATGACAACGGTCTCCACATACGGAAGCGTGTCGAAAATGGATTGTTTGACCTTATATTTGTTCAGCAGCACAAGGTTCTGCTCCTTCTGCACGCCGGCCGCCTCGATGATCTGCTCCTCGGTATAGCGCTCGTTGCCCTCCACCACGATCATATCGATGCGGAAGAACATCGTCAGCGCGCCGAGAAACGCGGCGATCACGACCGCGAGGCACAAAAGTCTCAGCGGGAAAGAGGCTCTTCCCCGCCTGCGCCGTCTGTTTCTTCGCTTTGACGCCATAGTTTTCCTGCCTTTTTCTTCATTTGCTTATGTACCCGTCTCCCGCCGCACGTGCGCGCCCAGCGCGTAAAGGTCGCGCTCGATGCTCTCATAGCCGCGGTCGATGTGCTCGATGCGCGAAATGCGCGTGAGTCCGTCGGCCTGCAGGCCCGCAATCACAAGCGCCGCGCCCGCGCGAAGGTCGGTGCACTTGACGCGCGCACCGTGCAGGTGCTCTCGTCCTGTGACGACGGCCACGCGTCCCGCGACGCGCACCTCCGCGCCCATGCGCGCAAGCTCGTCGACATGGCGGTAACGGTTTTCAAAAATATTCTCTACAAAAACGGTGCTGCCCGCGCTTTTCAAAAGCGCCGCCATCAGCACCGGCTGCGCGTCCGTCGGAAATCCCGGATAGGGCGCCGTGCGCACAGGGCGGATGGATCTGAGACTGCCATCACTTTGGAGGAAAACATCGTCCTCCCCGCTTTTGACCGTGCAGCCCGCCTCGCTCAGCGCGCCGGACACAGTCGAAAGCGGCCGCGGGTCGACGCCGCGAAGGCGCACCTCTCCCCCGCAGCAGGCCGCGGCGCAGAGATACGTCGCGCCCACGATGCGGTCGGCGATGATGCGGTATTTCCCGCCGTGCAGCGCACGCTTCCCCTCGACCGTGATGATCGAGCCTCCCGCGCCGCGGACGTTGCCGCCCATCGCGTTGATAAAGTTCTGTAAATCGACGATCTCCGGCTCGCGCGCGGCGTTGTAGATCGTCGTCACGCCGTCTGCGCCGCAGGCGCAGAGGAGCGCGTTTTCCGTCGCGCCCACGCTCGGCATGGGTAAGTACACATCGCTCCCGAGAAGCGTTCCGCCGCGGCACTTGAGCTCGCCGCCCGTCTCCCTGATCTCTGCCCCCAAGGCGCTCAGGGCGCTTAAGTGCAGGTCAATGGGACGCGGCCCCAGTTCGCAGCCGCCGGGATAGCAGATCGTCGCTTCCTTGCAGCGCGCCAGAATCGCGCCGAGAAAGATGACCGACGAGCGCATCTCTCGCATCAGTGCGTCGGGCACGACCGCGCGGTCCATGCGCGCTGTGTCGACCACGAGCGCACTGTCCTCCCAGTGCGTGCAGCAGCCCAAGTGCCGCAAAATGGCAACGGACGCATCCACGTCCCGCAGCTTCGGACAATTTTCGATCACGCAGGTGTCCGCGCACAAAAGCGTCGCCGCCAAAATCGGCAGCACACTGTTTTTTGAGCCTTGTATCGTGAGTTCTCCGTACAGGCGCTCCCCGCCCTCTACCAACAGCTCACACATCATGTTCCCTCCCGCAAGCACATTACTTTTCCATCGTATGGCTTTTGCAGGAAATGGGTGACTGCCGGCTTTCGCAGGGCAATAGTTAGGCATTTTCAGTATAGCCATTTTGCCGCGGCGCGTCAACTTCTTTTTGCCTTGCTTTCCCGCCCGCTTTGTGGCAAAATGAGACTATTGTATTTCTCCCCGAAAGGAGTCTTTTTTCATGAAAAAAACGCTCAAAGTCGCGCTCTATATTCTGTTGGCGCTTGTTTTGATCGTGCTGGCTTACGTCATCTATGTCTTTGCCGCGTACTACCGCGTGGAGGACTGGCAGACGCTCAGCGTGGTGCACTGCGACGCCGCCTCTGCCGCACCGATGGCGGACGCGCCGCAGACCGGCGTCACCTACCGCGTTTCGTCGGCCAACGTGGGCTTCGGCGCGTACAGCGACGATTACAGCTTCTTCATGGACGGCGGCAAGGAGAGCCGCGCCCGCAGCGGGCAGGCTGTCGACGAGAATATGCGCGGCGAGGTCTCGCTCGTCAAGGACCTTTCGCCCGACTTTGCGCTCTTTCAGGAGGTCGACATCGACGGCACGCGCAGCTGGCACATCGCAGAGGACGCTTATCTCAGTGATGTGATGGAAAACAGCGAATTCAACGAAGTCTTCGCGCAGAATTATGACAGTCCCTACCTCTTCTATCCTCTTATTAACCCCCACGGCGCGAACCAGTCCGGTATCGTGACGCTCTCGCGCCATCCGATCTCATCCGCCGTACGCCGCTCGCTGCCGATCGAGACGAGCGTTATGAAGCTTGTCGACCTCGATCGCTGCTACTCCGTCAGCCGCATCCCGATGGAAAACGGCAGGGAGCTGGTGCTCTATAACCTGCATCTTTCGGCCTACACATCCGACGGCACGATCGCGACCGAGCAGCTGCAAATGCTCTGCGCCGACATGCTGGCGGAATATGAAAACGGCAACTACTGCGTCGCGGGCGGCGACTTCAATAAGGACCTACTCGGCAATTCTGCCGAGATCTTCGGTGCCAAAGGCGGCGAGAACGACACCTGGGCGCAGCCCATCCCCGAGGGGACGATCCCCGACGCGCTCTCCCTTGTCGTGCCGTTTGACCCCGAACACCCCGTCGCCACCTGCCGCACGGCCAACGAACCCTACAACGAGGAGACGACCTTCCGCGTCACGGTCGACGGCTTCCTCGTGTCCGATAATGTCGAGGTCGTCTCCGCCGATGTCGTCGACGCAGGCTACCGCTACTCCGACCACAATCCCATCTATATGGACTTCATTTTGAAAGCGGAATAAAGCGTCAAAAGTAAAGGAAGCGAGCCTCACGGCTCGCTTCCTTTTTATTCTCTTTCACTTGAGCAGCGTCATCACAGTGTCGTAGATGCGCTTGGTCGCGTCGGGGATACCGAGCGCCGCCATGTTTTGAGACATCGTCTCCATCCGCTGCGGATCGTTCAGGATGCCCGCCGCGGCGGCGAAGAGCTTCTTGCCGTCAAGGCCCTCTTCCGGCAGCACCAGCGCCGCGCCGTGGTCGCCGAGCAGCGCCGCGTTCTTTTCCTGATGGTGATTCGTCACGTTGGGCGACGGCACAAGTATCGCCGGAACGCCGAGCGCCGTCAGCTCGCTGAGCGTGGACGCGCCCGCGCGGCAGATAACGAGGTCGGCGGCGCGCATGACGGTCGCCATGTCATAGATGTACTCGCGCACGTCGAGCGCGGGATGCTCAGTAATCTCCAACCCGTCATCGTGCATCCACTGCTGCATCGGCTTCCAGCAGATCTCGCCGACGCCGTGGATGTGGTAGAAAGGCTCCTTTGCGCTCTCGAGTGCCAGAAACTCCGCCATCGCGCGGTTCATCGCGTTCGACCCGAGGCTGCCCCAGAACGAGACGATGAGCTTGCGTCCGTCGTTCATGCCGAGCTTTTCCTTCGCCTGCTGCTTTGTCACTGTGAAAAAGTCACCGCGCACGGGCGTACCGGTCACGACCACCTTTTCGGGGTGCTTGTAGTGCGCGCGGCAGTCCTCAAAGCCAACCATGATGCGGTCGCAGTGGGGCTCCAGCTGTCGCGTCGTCAGCCCCGGCACGATGTTCGACTCGTGCACCGCCGTGGGGATGCCCGCCTTTGCGCCGTAGCGCACGAGTGGATAGCTCGCGTAGCCGCCGGTGCCGACGATCAGGTCGGGGTGAAAATCATTTAAGATTGCGTTCGCCTCACGCTCGGCGTGGGCGAGATTTTTGAGTGAAACAAGGTTGTGCTTGATCTCCGCGGGCTTGAACGAGCGGTGGAACGATGAAATGTTCACCGTACGGAACGGATAGTCCGTATGCGCGATCAAATCGCGCTCCAGTCCGCGCTCCGCGCCGACGAATAAGATCTGCGTACCCGCGCCCTTTTCCCGCATATAGCCCGCGAGCGCGAGCGCGGGGTTGACGTGTCCTGCCGTGCCGCCGCAGGTAAAGATGACCTTCATAGCCGTTTTCTCCTTCCCGCGTCAGCGCATCTGGCGCGAAACGCTCAGTACGATGCCGACCTCGGCCAGCTGCACGGCGAGCGCCGTGCCGCCGTAGCTGAAAAACGGCAGCGAAATACCCGTGTTCGGGATCAGATTCGTCACGACCGCGATGTTCAGGAATACCTGCAAGGCGATCTGCGTCGTCACGCCGACGGCAAGAAGGCTTCCGAAGCGGTCGCGCGCGTGCAGGGCGATCCAGTAGCCGCGGATGATGAGCAGCGCGAACATGACCATGATGATCGTCGCGCCGACAAGGCCGAGCTCCTCGCAGATGATGGCAAAGATGAAGTCGTTGTGCTCCTCGGGCAGGAACAGAAACTTCTGCCGGCTCTTGCCAAGGCCCAGTCCGAACAATCCACCCGAACCGATGGAGAGCAAGCTCTGCCGGATCTGATAGCCCTTATCGCGCATCCACTCTTCGTTGAACGGGTCGAGCCAGATGTCGATTCGGCTCGAGTTGTAGGTGATGATGCCGGTCGCAAAGGCGTAGATCACCAGCAGCACCAGCGCAAAGCCGAGACCGACCCAATAGTTGCGGATGCCGCCGACATACATCATCACCGCGCCGACGCCGAGCAGCAGCACCATACCGGAAAAGTGCGGCTCCTTCGCCATCAGCGCCGCAATCACGCCGAGGATAGCGGCATACGGTACGATACCTTCACGGAATGTGGCCATTTTGTCTTTTTTCTTTGAAATGCTATCGGCAAAATAGAGGATGATGCCGACCTTGGCAATCTCAGACGGCTGGAACTGGATGGGTCCGAGACGGATCCAGCGCTGCGCGTTGTGCGTCAGTCGGCCCGTACCGATGCCGGGGATCAGGACGAGCACCAGCAGGATGATGGAAAAGATCAGCACCATCTTCGCCACCGCGCGGTAGCGCTCGTAGTTGATCTTGCCGACGACGAACATCGCCGTAACGCCGAGGACCGCGAAAATCCCCTGACGGATGAGGTAGTGCGCGGGGTTGCCGTTTTCATAGTAGGCGGAGGGGAAGCTCGCGGAAAACAGCATGATGAGACCCACGCCCAAAAGCGTGAGCACCAGCAGAAGATACGGAAGGTCCAGCGGTCCGCGGCCCGCTTCGCGCGCCGCCGCCTCGATGGCCTTCGCCCGCTCGCGCTGCTCCTGCCGCAGCAAGCGTTCTTCCTTGGTCATGCAGTCTTCCCCCTTTCATACTGATTGCAAACTCGCGCTCTGCGCGAGTTTGCCTCCATTTTGCAACCAAGCGTCGCAGACTTTCGCGCCCGCAGGCGCGAAATATTTTTAATCATTTTTCGCCGCGACCGGTGCGTGGCGAAAAATACTTCTCGCAGAGTGAGTGTCGAGCCGCCAAGGGCGGCGAGGCACAGAGCGCCGCGCATCCCCTCTCATTTTTGAGAAACGGCTTGCCGTTTCTCAAAAATGAAATCTGTTGAGTACTCCGAACAGCGCCGCCAGACAGCACAGCGCGCTCACGCTGGTGAACACGGCGACAAGCTTCACCTCGCTCCAGCCGCAGAGCTCAAAGTGGTGGTGCAGCGGCGCCATCTTGAAAAGGCGCTTGCCGTGCGTCGCCTTGAAGTAGATGACCTGCAAAATGTCGGACAGCGTCTCGCAGATGTAGACAAAGCCGACAGGGATCAGCACGAGCGGCATATCGTAGGCAAAGGCCAGCGCCGCCACCGTGCCGCCGAGGAACAGCGAGCCTGTGTCGCCCATGAAGACCTTGGCGGGGTGGAAATTGTAGATAAGGAAGCCGAGAAGTCCCCCGACGAGCGCCGCAGCATAAATGCCGAGCTGCTCATAGCCCTGCCACCAGATGGCGAGCACGGTGAAAAACAGGCCGACCGGCACCGTCACGCTGCCGGCCAAGCCGTCGATGCCGTCCGTGATGTTGACGGCGTTGACCGTGCCGACGATGACAAACGCCGCAAACACCATGTACACCCACCAGCTCATGACGATCTGCGTGTTGAAAAACGGCACGTAGAGGTTCGGCGTCAGCATACCCTCAAAGCGCATCAGGCAGAGGAACGCGACCGCCGCGGCGAGCTGGAGCAGGAACTTCTGGATGGCCGTGAGGCCGAGGTTCTGCTTGTGCTTCACCTTTTCAAAGTCGTCTAAAAAGCCGATGCCGCCGAAGATCAGCGCAAAAAAGAAGATGTAGAGGTGCCCAAAGTCCCCCGCCATCATGCCCTTCCAGCCGCAGATCAGAATAGAGACGAAGATGCCGAGGATGAACATTAAGCCGCCCATCGTCGGCGTGCCGGCCTTTCCGGCGTGCCAGGTGGGGCCGTCCTCGCGGATGCTCTGTCCGGCCTTGAGCTTTCTCAGCTCAGGGACCAGAAATTTTCCCGTGATCGCGGAGACCGCGAAGCTCAGTATGCAGGCAATGATGATCTTCATGTTCGTTTTCCTTCGCCGCGTCGGCGGCGTCCTTCCTTTGTACTTGCGCGAACCTCTCGCGCACGACCTCCCTCTCGTCGAGGTGGTATTTTATCGTTCCGATCTCCTGATAGGTCTCGTGCCCCTTGCCGCAGAGGACGACCACGTCGCTCTCTTTCGCCTCATGGAGCGCAAAGCCGATGGCCTCGCGCCGGTTCTCGATGACGGCGAACGGCGTTCTGCTCTCCAAAAGTGCGGGGAGCACATCGCGCAGGATGGCGTAAGGATCTTCGGTGCGGGGATTGTCGCTCGTGAGAACAACGAAGTCCGAGAGCGCCGCGGCGATGCGGCCCATGCGGGGTCGCTTCGTCCTGTCACGGTCGCCCCCGCATCCAAAGAGCGCGATGACGCGCCCATCGGCAAAGCCGCAGACCGTAGAGAGAATATTTTTGAGCCCGTCGGGCGTATGCGCATAGTCAATGATGACGGTGAACGGTGCACTCAGCGGTATGACCTCGCACCGGCCCTTGACGCCGACACATTCCGTCAGCGCTTTTGCCGCGTCGGAAAGCGGCACGCCGAGCGCCTGCACGGCAGAAAGCGACGCGAGCGCATTGTAGAGCGAAAAGCCGCCGGGGATGCCGATCCTCGTCTCCTCGTGGTCGAGGTCGGTGCAGGCGGTGAAGCGCACGCAGTCGTTTTCGTAGCGGGCGCGCCAGCCGACAAGGTCGTTCGTCATGCCCTGCCCGAATGTCACCCGCTCGCCCGTAAAGCGGGCGAGCAAGCGCTCCGTCCACGCATCGTCGCCGTTGACGCAGGCGATGTCGCACTGGTCGAAAAGCCTCGACTTCGCGTCGCAGTAGGCCTCCATCGTGCCGTGGTAGTCGAGGTGATCCTGCGTCAGGTTCGTGAAAACACCGACGCGGAATCGGATTCCTTCTACCCTGCTCTGCATCAGCGCGTGGGATGAGACCTCCATCACGGCATAGGTGCAGCCCGTATCGACCATCTGGGCGAGCAGGCGCTGCACGGTCAGCGCGTCGGGCGTTGTGCGGTCGGTCGGGATGGTCTTGTCGCTGATCAAATTCTGATTCGTGCCAATCAGGCCGACCTTCGCGCCCTTTGTGCGCTCCAAGAGCTGTTTGATAAGATACGTCGTGGTCGTTTTGCCGTTTGTGCCGGTCACGCCGACCACGGTGAGTTTTCCCGCCGGAGTACCATACCATACCGCCGCGCAAAGCGCAAGCGCTTTGTGCGCATCCGGCACTAAGATATAGGGAATTTCCGTCTCCGGCGGATGCTCGCACACGGCGCAGGCCGCGCCGCGCGCTTTGGCTTCGGCGATAAACTCGCCGCCGTCCTCCTTCTCCCCCGGCAGGGCGAAGAAGAGGAACCCCTCTTCTACCTTGCGGGAATCGAGCGCAAGGCCGCTGACTATCAGGTCAGGCGGCGCATGCACCGTTTTGTCTTCTAATGCGGAAATAAGCTCAGATAACTGCGTTTGAAAAATTCCTTTCGGAATTGGGTCTTGCTGTCTTTAGTCGCGCACCGAGCTGTCGCTGAACTGGACGCGCACGACCGTACCGGCCTCGACCTCCGTGCCCGCGGCGATGCTCTGCGAGATGGCGCGCACCGTGGACGAGCTTGCGTTCGTCGCGCCGGAAACGCCCATGATGAGCCCCGCGTTCACGATCTTCTGGTTCGCGGTCGCGGCGCTGTCGCCCACGACGTTCGGGACGATGCACTTGTCAGTCGACTTCTCCGCGCCGAGGTAGAGGATGATCTCCGCGCTATTCGGTACGATCGCGCCGCCTGCGGGCGTCTGGTCGGTGACGGTATCGCCGCTGCCGACGGTGCGGAAGCTGAAGCCGTTCGCGCTCAGGCGCTCGGCCGCCGCGTCCTTGCTGAGGCCGACGACGTTCGGCACAGTCTTATCCGCGCCGACGAGCTCTTCAGCGGTGTAGCTCGGCTCAATGCCGAGATACGGCAGGATCTCGCCCATGACGGAACTCGCCACGGGGGCGACCATGTTACCGCCGGAAACGTAGGTACCGGTCCACTTGCTCGGCTCGTCGAGCGTCAGGAGCATCATCACCTGCGGGTCATCCGCGGGGGCGAAGCACACGAACGAGACGATGACGCCGCCGCCGACCTTATCGGCCGTGCCGGTCTTGCCGCCGATGCGGTAGCCCGCGACCTGACCGTTCTTGCCCGTGCCGCTTGTGACCTCATACTCCATAATGTCGCGCACGAGCGCGGACGTCTCCTCGGAGACGACCTGGCGGACGGGCGTGGAGTCGTGCTTGGAGACGACGTTGCCGTCCTGGTCGGTGATCTCTTCGACAAGATAGGGCGTATAGAGGTAGCCGCCGTTGACGCAGGCGCACTGCGCCGCCAGCAGCGCGATGGGCGTGACGTTGAAGTTCTGACCGAAGGCGTAGCACGCCAGCGCCAGCGTCGAATATTTAATTTCGCTGTTGACGAAGCCGCTGGCCTCGCCCGTGGTGTCGATGCCGGTCTTCTCCGTCAGGCCAAAGTCCAGCATGTACTGGTAAAACTTGTCGTTGCCGATGCGAAGGCCGATGTTGATGAACGCGGGGTTGCAGGAGTTGGCGAACGCCTGCGTCAGGTTTTGCTGGCCGTGACCGGGCGCGCGCTTGGAGCAGTTGATGGTCTCGCCCTCGATCTTTACGCTGCCGCTGCAATAGAAGCCCGTGTTCAGGTCGACAACGTTTTCCTCAAGTGCCATTGCGAGCGTCAGTGTTTTGAACGTGGAGCCCGGCTCGTAGGTGTCGTTGATGGCCTTGCTGCGCCACTGCTTGTTGAGAAGGTCTCTCATGTTTTCGAGGACCTGCTCCTCCGTCATGCCGGAGGTCAGAAAGTCGTTGTAGACCGTGCCGGGGGAATTCAAGTCGTAGGTCGGCAGCGACGCCATCGCCAGCACCGCGCCGGTGTTGACGTCCATGACGATGCCCTCGGCGCCCTTGCCGGTGCCGAAGCGCGCCTCGAGCTCCTGCACACCTTTCTCAAGGTAATACTGGATGGTCGTGTCGAGCGTCGTGTGCAGGTCGCAGCCGTTTTCCGCGTCGAAATACTGGTCGTACTGGTAGAGCACGGAGCGGCCGTCGCGGTCGCGCGCGGTGACGACCATACCGTTCTCGCCGGTCAGCTCGTCGTTGTACGCCGCCTCAAGGCCCATCGCGCCGCCGAGGTCATTGGTAAAGCCGATGACCTGTGAGGCGAGCGTCCCCTTGGGATAGGTCCTCTTGCTCGTCGGACGAATGAAAACGCCCTTGAGGTCGTTCTCATTGATGAATTCGCGCACCTTGTCGGCGAGCTCATCGTCCGCCTTTTTCTTGAGCTCTTCGTACTGCGAGTTCGTTTTCTCCATCTTTTTGAGGATGTCAGCGGGGTCAAGGTCCAGAATTTCAGCAAGGCCGTTGGCGATCAGGTTTTGATTCTGATCGTTTTCGATGATCTCCTTCGGAGAGATGAAAATATCCTCCGCCGAGGCGGACATCGCGAGGATCGTGCCGTTTCGATCGTAGATCGTGCCGCGGCTCGCCTCCACCGTGGTGCGCAACGTTTGCTGGCGCACAGCGACGGACTGGAGCTCGTCATGCTCGGTAATCTGCCAGCGATAGAGTTGGGTGAAGAGCAGCACAAACGTCAGCACGCCGAACACGCCCAGAAGCAGCAGCGTTCTTGTCTGAATGATGCGGTTTGCGCGGCGCGCGGATTCGGGCCGTCTTTTCTGGTTCTGGGGGCGTGGTGCCACAGTCGTTCATCCTCCTTAAAGATGGAAAAGGAGTAAGGAAGCTCCTTACTCCTTATGTATAGCTTCGCTCATTTGAAATATTCCACCACTGCGCATACGCCGTTGCCAAGCGACGTGAGCACCCGCGACAAAACGTTCTGGCTCTTCTGCTGGTAGACGACCACGCTGTCGGGCTCCGACAGGTCGATGTAGTAGACCTGCGAGGCGCTGGGCTTGGCCATACCGGCTGCGGCCGCCGCCTCCTTGATGGTGGTAAGATCAAAGGTTTTTTCGTAGCGCGTGAGCAGCGCGACATGCTCGTCTTCGAGCGCGGAGATCTCCTTCTGCACGGAGACGACCTGCGCGGAGATTTCCGTCAGCTGTGCGCGGCACATGATCATCAGCGCGACCATTGCGGCCAGCGCCATAAAGCCGCACAGCGTGCCGAGCGAGACCTTTTCGCGTTGACGGCGGACGGGCGCAGCCTTTTTCTGCACCTTCCGCTGCGGGGGACGCATGAATTCCTCGCGCTGACGCTCGTGCTCACGCTCGTATTCACGCTCGCGGCGCAGCCTGTGCTGGCGCTCTTCGTAGGCGGGATCGTAAGCGAGATTGCCATTGACTCGCCCGCTGTAGCGGCGGTATTTCATGTTCTGCTCTCTGCGGCTGGCCATGGCGATCTCCTTTCTTTTGCGTATTTTCGGCTGTTGTCAGCACTTTTCCGCGACGCGCAGCTTGGCGCTGCGGGCACGGGGATTCTCTGCGAGTTCTTCTTCGCCCGAAACGATGGGCTTTCTTGTGATGAGCTTGACCTTTGGCTTTCGTCCGCACACGCACACCGGAAATTCCGGCGGGCAGATGCAACCCTGTGCAAGCTCCTGTAATTTCTTCTTGACGATGCGGTCTTCGAGCGAGTGGAACGTGATGACCGCGAGCCGTCCGCCCGGTTTCAGATTTTTCTCCGTCGCGTCGAGCATCGGCGGAAGCTCGCCCAGCTCGTCGTTCACGGCAATGCGGATGGCCTGAAAGCTGCGCTTGGCAGGGTGCTGCTTTTCGCGCAGTGCGCTCGCGGGCATGGCCGAACGGATGATATCGGCGAGCTCAAGCGTCGTTTCGATGGGCTTTTGCTCGCGGTGCTGGCAAATTCTCTTCGCGATGGCGGGCGCATAGCGCTCCTCGCCGTATTCAAAGAGGATGCGGCGCAGCTCTTCATAAGAATAGGTATTCACGACCTCGCGCGCGGTCAGTGCGGCGGATTCGTCCATGCGCATATCGAGCGGCGCGTCCTGCTTGTAGGAAAACCCGCGCTGCGCTTCGTCGAGCTGCGGGGAGGAAACGCCTAAGTCAAACAGCATCCCGTCCACGCCGTGGACGCCCAGCTCGTGCAGCACAGCGTCGAGCGCGCTGAAATTGCTGTGGACGAGCGTGACCTTGTCCAAATAATCGCCGAGGCGGCGGTTTGCCGCTTCGATCGCGGTCTCGTCACGGTCAAGCGCAATGAGACGGCCCGTCGTCAGGCGGCGCACGATCTCGAGCGAATGTCCGGCGCGACCGAGCGTGCCGTCCACATAGATGCCGTCGGGCTTGATGGCGAGCGCGTCAAGGCACTCGTGCAGCAGTACCGGCTTATGGCCGTAGTTCTCTTCCATATCAGAATCCCAGCTCTTCCATCACGGCGGCCAGATTCTCGGGATTGAGCTCCTCGGCCTCGATCTCTGCCCACTTCTCCGCATTCCAGATCTCGGCGCGGTTCGAAACACCGATCACGACCACGTCTTTTTCAAGGTGGGCGTAGGCTCTGAGCTTCTGCGGCAGCACGATGCGCCCCTGCGCGTCGGGCTCGCACTTGGCGGCGTTGGCAAAGAGCGGGCGCATGGCCTTGGTCCTCGTGTAGGGCAGGCTTTCAAACTTTTCGGTGAAGCGCGCCCAGGAGGCGTCGGAATAGATGCTCAGGCAGGAGTCCATGCCCATGGTGACATAAAATGTGTCGCCGAGCTCCTCGCGCAGCTTCGCGGGGATAAAGAGCCGCCCCTTGGCGTCGATCGTGTGCTGATACTGACCCGTCACGGCGGCTGACCCCCTTTTTCTGTGCATTTTCGCATACAGAGGGCACGAAAGCGCGGCCTTTTCTTCATTTTGGAAAAAGCCGTGCCGCGTCCGATCTGATGCTTATGTGGGAAAGTAAGCCATTTTCATGGTATGATACACCACTTTCCCCCACCTTTGTTTTGAGTATACGAGATTCACATAAAAAATGCAAGCAGAAATTTCCCTGAGATTTCAAGCCTTTTACCGCTTTTTCCTGTGAAAATTCGGCCAGTGCACCGTATTTTTAAAACGCATGTTCTACTTTGGTTTTGGTTAAAAAAGGGCCGCCACAAGATATTGTGGCGGCCCTTTATGCTATGCCCAAATATAGATTATGTCTACCGATCATGCCGGTTTTTGTCACTTTTGACAAATTTTTATCCGTTCTGCGTCTGCTTTTCAGCTGACTGTGCCAGTTCCTCGCGGCGCTTCTGCATCTGCTCGGCAGAGGCGGCGCGGAAGCGCACGCGGGACTGCTTGACCTCCTCGAGCGCCATCTGGATAGCCTCCTCGGTGCGGCGCAGCGCATCCTCGGTGTACTCGTTGGCCACGCGGTACATTTCGCGCGAGCGGTCCTCGGCCTTTTTGATGATCTCGTGACTCTTTTCGCGGGCGATACCGAGCACCTCGGTCTCGGAGACCTTGTTCTTCGCGTCCTGCTCGGCCTGCTGCATCATGCGCTCGACGTCGCGCTTGGCGGCCTTGACATAGTCCTCCTTTGCGCGGATGAGCTCCTGCGCGCGCGACAGCTCCACCGGCAGCTGGGCGCGGATCTCGTCGAGCAGGTCGAGCGCCTCGTCGCGGTTCAGAATGCACTTGTCGCTCGTCAGCGGCGCGTTCTTCGCGCCGTCGATCATCTCGTAAAGCATATCCAAAAGATGCTGCACATCATTGTTCGCCATGGTCTTCTCTCCATCCTTTCACAAGCTCCGCCGCGCGCAGCGGCATATATTTTTCAAGGTCTTGTCCGTATTTGATCATCTCGCGCACCATCGTGGAGCTGATGTGCTGAAACTTCGGCTCCGCGACCAGCAGCACCGTTTCGAGCGCGCCGTCCGACACGTCGCGATAGATGAGCGAGAGCTGCTGCTCGGCGTCAAAATCCACGCTGTTGCGCACACCGCGCACGAGAAACTGCGCGTTTTTACGCAGCGCGTAGTCGGTCAGAAGTCCGCCGCCGAGCTCAGCCTCCACATTGGGAAACTCCTCGACGCTCGCGCGCATGAGCGCGAGCTTCTGCTCGTCGGTGAACATCGGGTGCGTCTTCGTCCCGTTCGGCACGATGGACACGTACACGCGGTCAAAGAGCTTTGACGCGCGCGCGATAATGTCCTGATGCCCGATCGTCACAGGGTCGAACGAGCCGGGAAACACTGCGATTCTCATGCCTCTTCCTCCACCGCGCGGTGATAGATGCTCACCTTGATCTTGCCGTAGCGGTACTCGCGATACAGTCCGTACGGCGCGGGAAGCTCGGGAAGCGTCTGGTTCTGCGGACTTTCCGCGACCATTATACCATGGGGTGATAAAATGTCAAACTGCGCGATCTTTTCCATCGCCTGCTTCAAAAGTCCGCTTTCGTACGGCGGATCGAGGAAGATGATGTCGAACCTCCCGCTCTGCGTGCCGAGCGCGGCGAGCGAATCACCGCAGATGACCTGCGCGTTTTCTTCCAGATGGCATAGCGCGAGATTTTCGCGCACGAGCTTGACCGCGTCTGCACGCTTGTCAACAAAAAGCGCGCTTTTTGCCCCACGCGAGAGCGCCTCGATGCCGAGCTGCCCCGTGCCCGCAAAAAGATCGAGCACGCGCGCATCCTCCACGTCGAACTGGATACAATTAAAAATACTTTCCTTGACCTTGTCGGTCGTCGGGCGGGTCTCCATGCCCTTGAGCTCGCCCAGCCGCCGTCCGCGCGCCGAGCCTGTGATGACTCTCATGTTTATCCCTCCGCAGCGCCCAAAGCGGGCGCAATGAACTCGTTAGTTTCCATAATACGTGAATTTCCGTTTATTTTCAATAGAGTCCTTGACATTTTCCCGCATTTTACGCAAAATATTTTCTCTTGTTATTCTGCACCGCTTCGTATATAATGATATGGTCATATCATATCGACCAGGGAGAAAGGAGTATCTTCCATGATCAGGCTACAAACCGAAAAGGGCGAAGTCAGCATTTCCGACGCTGCCCTGTCTAATATCACCGGCGCCGCGGCCACGAGCTGCTTTGGTGTCAAGGGCATGGCCTACCGCTCGATGACCGACGGGCTCGTCCACCTGCTGCGCCGCGAGGCGATGAGCAAGGGCGTGCGCATCATTCCCCACGAAGAAGGGGACATTTCCATCGAGCTGCACATCGTTGTGGAGCACGGCGTGAACATCGCCGCCGTCTGCCGCTCCATCATCAATCAGGTGCGCTATATGGTCAGCGAAAACACCGGCGCAAGCATCCGCAGCATCGACGTTTGCGTCGACAGCATGAATATGTAAAAACCGAGGAGGACATCATCCTATGCACGATACCATCAATGGTGCCATGTTCAAGGAGATGCTGCTCTTCGGCACCGTCTCCATCGCACAGGCACAGCAAGCTATCAATGATTTGAATGTATTCCCCGTTCCCGACGGCGACACGGGCACGAACATGAGTCTTACCATCCAGACCGCGGCGCAGGAGCTCAAGAAGATCGAGCCCGCGACGGTCGATCAGGCCGCCTCTGTCACGGCGTCCGCGCTGCTGCGCGGCGCGCGCGGCAACTCCGGCGTCATTCTGTCGCTTCTCTTCCGCGGCATCGCCAAGGAGCTCAAGGGCTGCAAGGAGGCCGACGGCGCGGCGTTTGCCGCCGCGCTTCAGGAGGGTGTCGCCGCGGCGTATAACGCCGTGATGAAGCCCGCCGAGGGCACGATCCTGACCGTTTCGCGTCTCGCTGCCGAGCGCGCCGTGAACGCGGCCGAGGAGCACAACAGCGTCGAGTACGTCATCGAGCAGGCCATCGCCCAGGGCGAGATCACGCTCGCGCAGACGACTGACATGAACCCCGTTCTCAAAAAGGCCGGCGTCGTCGACGCGGGCGGCAAGGGCTTCCTGCTGATTCTCGGCGGTATGCTCAGCGCCCTGCGCGGCGAGGAGCGCCCCGAGCTCACCGAAGAGAATGCACAGGAGAAGGCCGATTTTGCCATGCTCAACGAAGAGGACATCACCTTCACGTTCGACACCGTGTTCATCGTCCGCAAGAGCGGACGCAGCATTGAGCCGTTCCGCCGCTTCCTCGACGGCATCGGCGATTCGCTCGTCATCGGCGAGGACGACGAGGCTTTCAAAGTCCACGTTCACACCGACATTCCGGGCGAGGCGCTGACCGAGGCGCAGAAGTACGGCACGCTCGAGCTCGCGAAGATCGAGAACATGCGCACGCAGGCCCAGCAGCTCGCCGCCGGCGGCAAGGCCCAGTCCACCGACGACCTTGAGGCCATCGAGCAGGAGCTCGAAGCCGCCGAGCACGAAAATGCCGGTGAAGCCGAGCCCGAAAAGGACTTTGGCTTCCTCGCGGTCTGCGCGGGTGAGGGCCTTGCGAACGTCTTCACCGACCTTGGCGCCGACGGCGTCATCAGCGGCGGACAAACTATGAATCCCTCGACCGAGAGCATCCTCAAGGAGATCAAAAAGGTCCCCGCGCACACCGTTTTCGTGCTGCCGAACAACAAGAACATCATCATGGCCGCACAGCAGTGCATCGGCCTGACGGAGAAGACCGTCGTGGTCATCCCAACCGCCTCCATCCCGCAGGGCGTGAGCGCGATGATGGCCGTCGATCCCGACATGAGCGACGCAGACGCCATCGCCAAGGCGATGACGGACGCCGCGCAGTGCGTCTCCACCGCGCAGATTACCTACGCCGCGCGCAATTCCGATTTTGACGGCTTCGACATCCACGAGGGCGATTATCTGGCACTTCTGGACGGCAAGCTGCTCGGCACCGACCGCGACGTCTCCGCGCTGCTCGACGGGCTCTCCGACGAGGCAGCGTCCCGCGAAGCGGAGTTCATCACCGTCTTCTACGGCGAGGATGTGAATGAAGAGGACGCGCACAAGGCTTGCGACGCCTTCACCCGCAAGTGCCCGGATGCCGAGGTCAATCTGATCTGCGGCGGCCAGCCGGTCTATTACTATATCATCTCGATCGAATGACCCAAGCACAGCAAAGCGGAGCAGGATTTCTCCTGCTCCGCTTTTTTCTGCCCGTCAGACGTTTATCTTCCGCCCGAGGAGCTTCATCAAGAGCTCTGCGTGGCGGTATTCGTCCGCGCTCATCGCCGCAAACAGCTTGCTGAGGCACAGGTCCAGCGTCTCCTCCCCCGCGCGGGCGTAGTTGTAGCCCGCGCAGGCCTCCGCATGGTAGAGGCTGCGCAGCAGCGCGCAGAGGTCGCACGTGTCCGGCTGCTCCACGCACACGCGCGGGCAGTATGCCTTGCCGGTGATTAAGTAGATCGCGGCAGCCAGATCGCGCGCGTGGCGCTTCTCGTCCTCGCTCAGCGCGCGGAAGGCTCGCGCCATCTCGCGCCGCGGCGTGCACGAGGAGAGATACGCGTACACCTGCGCGTCGCCAAGTTCCTCGCGCAGAAAGCCCTGCAGCACCTCGACCGATACGCTTGCCTCGCTGCCCATGCAGCAAGGGTCCGCCTCCGCGCCCGGGAGCGTGAGCTCGCTATCCTGTGCGCTCATCTGTGTGTTTGCATTGTCCGCCATCGGGTACGGGTCCTCCCCCGGCGCGACGCGCTTCCACACCTCGCGGCACGCTTCATAGTCGCAGGCGCAAGGCTTTTTCATTTCCGTCATGTTCTTCTTCCCCTTTCCGGAACGGTTCTCGTCTCTATCCTATGCGTGCATTTTGCAGGCGTGCAGAGCCGATATTTCCCTATTTCCCGCATGGAAAAAGAAAATCTTGAAAATCGCACCTCTCTCGTTGATTTTTTCCATTTTTTCTGGTAAACTACACTTGTTTTGTATTTTTGCGCATTTTGTTGCATTTGCAACTTTTCATTCTCTGCCATCTGGTCCATACTAAAGACAAGCAATGGCAGTTTCTGTAAGGAGGTCTTCTTTTCATGCTGGAACTGAAGCACATCACCTATACCGTCTCCACCCCTGAGGGAGAGCAGACGATCTTAAACGACATTTCCATCGACATTCCTGACCGCAAGCTCATCGTCTTCACCGGCCCCAACGGTGGCGGCAAGACGACGCTCGCCAAGGTCATCATGGGCCTTGTCACGCCGACGGGCGGCCAGATCCTCTTCAACGGTCAGGACATCACGCACCTTGGCATCACCGAGCGTGCTCGGCTCGGCATCAGCTACGGCTTTCAGCAGCCGCCGCGCTTCAAGGGCATCACGGTGCGCAACCTTCTGACCATTGCCTCGGGCGACGAAAACCTCAGCAAGGACAAGTGCTGCAAGTACCTCACGCAGGTAGGCCTCTGCGCCAACGACTATCTCGACCGCGAGGTCGACGTCTCCCTCTCCGGCGGCGAGGTCAAGCGCATCGAGATCGCAACACTCCTTGCCCGCGGCAGCGAGCTGATGATCTTCGACGAGCCTGAGGCCGGCATCGACCTGTGGAGCTTCGCCCGCCTGACTGAGACGTTCGAGCAGCTGCGCCAGCGCGAGCTTGCGACGATGATCATCATCTCGCATCAGGAGCGCATCATCCAGCTCGCCGACGAGATCGTCGTCGTGGGCGGTGGCGAGCTCAAGCACCGCGGCAGCACAGAAGAAATTTTTCCGCTCATCATGGCGGACACGCTGGGCTCCTGCCCGGTGCTGAACAAGTAAGGAGGTAGTACACAATATGATCACCGAAATCGACGCTTCCCTGCTTGAAAAGATCGCCGACCTGACGGGCAAGCCCGTCGGCGCGTTCAACATCCGAAAGGACAGCGGATGCGAGGCGCGCCAGTCCACCGAGCACATCGCCATCGACCCGCAGCCCGAGGGTAAAAGCGGCATCATCATCCGCATCAAGGACGGTACGAAGGGCGAGCAGTGCCACATCCCCGTCATCATCAGCAAGAGCGGCGTGACCGAAATGGTCTACAACGACTTTTACGTCGGCGAAAACTGCGACGTCGACATCGTCGCAGGCTGCGGCATCCACAACTCCGGTTGTAATGAGAGCCGTCACGACGGCATCCACACCTTCTATATCTCCAAGAATTCCCACGTGCGCTACACGGAAAAGCATTACGGCGAGGGTGACGGCAACGGCGCGCGTGTGATGAACCCCACCACGGTCGTCTACCTCGACGAGGGTGCAACTATACAAATGGAAACCGTGCAGATCCGCGGCATCGACTCCACCGTGCGCAAGACGAAGATCGTCTGCGGCAAGGGCGCTGAGGCCATCGTCACCGAAAGACTGCTAACGCATGGCAAGCAGCTCGCCGAGAGCGACATGGAGATCGAGCTCAACGGTGAGGACTCCCGCGGGCGCGTCATTTCCCGCTCCGTTGCGCAGGACGAGTCCAAGCAAGTCTTCCACCCCGTGGTCGTCGGCAACAGCAAGTGCTTCGGCCACGTGCAGTGCGACTCGATCATCATGGGCAAGGCCACGATCGAATCCATCCCCGCCATCACCGCGAATTCGACCGACGCGCAGCTCATCCACGAGGCTGCCATCGGCAAGATCGCAGGCGACCAGCTCTTAAAGCTCCAGACCCTTGGTCTTACCGAGGAGGAGGCCGAAGACACGATTCTCAAGGGCTTCCTCGCCTGAAAAATTTGATAGGAACCGACGAAAAAGCGCGACGCCCGAGATCGGGCATCGCGCTTTTTCTGTTGCTGTGTTGGTTCAATCGGTGAAATCAGGATAACCGTCTTTGAGAGACTCATCGTAGATCGCACGCTCGCCGCCGATGAATTTGGGACGCGTCCGCGCGGCCAGCACAATGGCCTGACCGATGCGGTTCTGCTTCAAGCGAACGGGAACGGCGACCTTTTTGAGGTGCATGCCGATCAGCGTGCCGCCAATGTCAAGTCCGGCGTCGGCGCGGATCTCTTCGAGCGCCACGGGATGGCGGAACGCTTTGTACGCGGCCGTCGCAAACGAGCTGCCCGCCTTGGGCTGAGGCAGGACGTTGACGATCTCGCCGTTCGGCACAGCCTCGTGCTCCACGATCAGTGCGCGGTTCAAATGCTCACAGCACTGCGCGGCAAGATACACGCCCATGGGCGAAAATACGCTGGAGAGCCCTCGGAAGATGGCGTCCGCCACCTCCGGCGTCGACCAGCTGCCGACCTGATGGCCTACGACCTCGCTCGTGCTGCAGCCGATGACGACGATCTGTCCGCGGCGCAGATGTGCGATCTCCGCAAGCTCGTGCGCCGCCTCTGCCGCCTCCTGCTCCGCCTGTTCCACCAGACGATGATTTTCTACCTCATGTACGATTCCCGCCATGATCTGACACCTCTTTAGAAATTTATTATGCCAGCTTCTCCGTCACCTTGGCGCGCTCAAGCACCGTGACCAGCAGCACGCCGACCACGAGGCCGACCGCACCCTGGAAGATGTTGCCGGGGATGCTTGCCGCAGCGGCAAGGCCCTTGCCCAGCAGGAGAGAAGCGTAGCCGAAATAGCCGAGCACCATGATGATCTCACTCACAACGCCGCCGATGATGCGGGAGGCCTGCGTGCGGCCCATCTTTTCATACACCAGCGCGGCGATGAGCGCCATAAGACCCTTGATGACGAGCGTGCCGGGCGCATAGTGGCCGTAGCCGAGGAAAATGTCTGCCAGCATCGAGCCGATGCCGCCCGCCGCAAAGCCATACCAGGGGCCCAGCAGCCAGCCGGACAGCAGCACGAAGCAGTCGCCCAGGTTCACATAGCCCTGCATCGGAGAGGGGATCTGCACGACCATCGTCGCCACGCAGACAAGCGCCGCAAGCAGTGCGGCAAGGACAAGCTTTCTGATCTTTTTATCGTTCATGATCGGGTGCTCCTTTGTTTTGGTTGTTGGCCGTATTATATCCCATCCTGGTATTATTCATATAGCCAAAACAAAACAAATTATGCAGACCAGATTTGCCCTAAGCTGGAAAAAACGGCGCAGCCAGAGCTGCGCCGCACATTGGGAAGGATTTAGTCCTCCTTGGTCTCCTCGGCTTCGGAAGGCTCCTTGGGTTCCTCCGCAGCGGGCGCTTCCTCTTCCGCGTCCTTCTCGATGGTCACCTCGATGATGGGCTCCTGCGCCTTCTTGGCAGCGGCAGCCTCAGCCTTGGCAGCCTCGTAAGCGGCGAGCTTCTCCTGAGAGGCCTTGATGGCCGCGACGATATCGGCGACCGCTTCGGGCGCGTCACCCTCGAGCGTGGAGACATACCACTCGCCGATGGCGCGGTAGTTCTTGTCCATGCTGCGGCGCTCAGATGCCATCTCATACTCTGTCTTGGCCTTATCGGCAACGGCATTTGCCTTTTCACCGGCAACGGCCGCGACCTGCTGTGCCTTCTCAGTCGCCACGAACGCGACGTCCTGAACCTTCTTGCTGAAGTTATCGAAAAATGCCATAATACTTTCTCCTTTCAAACCGTGTCCTCGGGTTTGTTATTGACAGTATAAGCTACCGGGGCTTTCATTTCAATGGATAATTTACGACAAAAGTATAAATTTTTTGTGACAGCGTTCACTTTTTCTCGACCCAGCCCTGCGCGCAGCCGACGGCGCGCTTCCAGCCGCGGTACAGCTCCTCACACTCGTACTGCGCCCGCTCGGGGGTGAAGACGCGCTCGCTGCACCGGAGAGTGCTCAGCTCGTCCAAGTCCTTCCACACGCCCGCGGCCAGACCCGCGAGCGATGCCGCGCCAAACGCCGTCGTCTCGACCATCGCGGGCCGGTCGACCGGAATGCGCAGCAAATCCGCCTGAAACTGCATCATCAAATCGCTGACGCTCGCGCCGCCGTCGACACGCAGAAGGGAGATCTCGCAGCCGGCGTCCTGCCGCATGGCGGTCATCAGGTCAGTGACCTGATAGGCGATGGATTCGAGCACTGCGCGGGCGAAGTGCGCCTTCGTCGTGCCGCGCGTGATGCCCACGACGCAGCCGCGCGCATACATATCCCAATACGGCGCACCGAGGCCCGTGAACGCGGGCACTAAGTAAATGCCGCCGCTGTCGGGAACGGATTCTGCCAGAATGTCGCACTCGTGCGAGGTCGAAATGACTTGCAGCTCGTCGCGCAGCCACTGGATGGCCGAGCCCGCGTTGAAAACGCTGCCCTCGAGCGCGTAGGTCGTCTCGCCGTTTAAGCTCCAGCCCACCGTCGTCACCAGTCCCGCGCGCGAGCGCACCGGCGCGCCGCCGACGTTCATCAGCGTGAAGCAGCCCGTGCCGTAGGTGTTCTTCGCCTGTCCGCGCGTAAAGCAGCCCTGCCCGAACAGCGCCGCCTGCTGGTCACCCGCCGCGCCGCAGATCGGCACGCCCGCGAGCTCTTCGAGCCCTTCGATGCCCTCCGCCACCGTGCCGTAGACCTCGGAGTTGGACACGGGACGCGGCAGAATGTTCATCGGAATGTCCAGCAGCGCGCAGAGCTCTTCATCCCACGAAAGCGTGTGGATGTTGAAGAGCATCGTGCGGCTGGCGTTCGAGTAGTCCGTCACGTGGACCTTGCCGCCCGTCAGCCTCCAGATGAGCCATGTCTCCACCGTACCGAATAAAATTTCGCCGCGCTCGGCCTTCTCCCGTGCGCCGGAGACGTGGTCGAGCAGCCACTTGATCTTCGTCGCGGAAAAGTAGGCGTCGATGTGCAATCCCGTTTTCTCGGCCACAAGCTCGCTCACGCCGCGCTTTTCGCGAAGGGCATCCGCGATGTCCGCCGTGCGGCGGCACTGCCAGACGATGGCGTTGTGGATGGGCTCGCCCGTCGCGCGATCCCAAAGAATCGTCGTCTCGCGCTGGTTCGTGATGCCGATCGCCGCGACCGCGCGGCCAAGGCCCGATTCGCGCAAGGCCTGCGCGGCAACGGCGCGCTCGCTCTCCCAGATCTCGTTCGGGTCGTGCTCGACCCAGCCGGGCTGCGGATAATACTGCTGAAACGGCTGCTGCGCGTGTCCGCCGACACTGCCATCGCGCCCGAACAGAATGGCGCGCGAGCTGGTCGTCCCCTGATCGAGCGCCAAAATATACCGCTGCATGAAGATACCCCCTTGTTCATTTGGACCGCCTTATGCTATACTAATGAATAAGATTATATCATGCAGGAGGGTTTTGCGCCATGGCTATTTGCAGGGAATTTTACTTCCCCTCGTCGGACGGCTCCTCGCGCATTCACGCGGCGGAGTGGACACCCGAGAGCGGTGAGATCATCGGCGTTTTACAGATCGCGCACGGCGTGGCGGAATACGGCATGCGCTACGCGCCGTTTGCCGAATTCATGACCGAGCACGGCTTTGCCGTCGTGGCGAACGACCACCTCGGCCACGGCCTTTCCGCCGAGAAGGACGCCGACACGCTCTATTTCGGCCCGCTCGACGGCTGGAGGCATGTTGTGGACGACATGTACGCCCTGCGCTGCCGCACGAAGGAAAAATATCCCAATGTCCCCTATTTTCTCATGGGTCACTCGATGGGCTCGTTTTTAACGCGCACCTATCTCATCCGCTACCCCGGCACCGTTGACGCCGCCATCATCATGGGCACGGGGCATCAGTCCCCCGCAATCGTCGCGGGCGGGCGCGCCATTGCCAAGGCCGCGGGCAAGCGCCACGGCTTCAAGGCGCACTCTCCGCGCGTGGAGGCGCTGGCTTTCGGTGCTTACAACAAGGCGTTCGCGCCCAACCGCACGGAGGTCGACTGGCTCAGCGCGAGCGACAACAATGTTGACGCCTACATTGCCGACCCCCTCTGCGGTCAGAAGGCGAGCATCGGCCTCTTCTATGAGATGCTCGGCGGCATCCGCTTCATCAGCACGCCGAAAAACATCGCGTCGATGAACCTCAACACGCCCATTCTCTTCATCTCCGGCGACAAGGACCCCGTCGGCGAGATGGGCAAGGGCGTCAGGCGCGCATACGAGGCCTTCCGCCGCGCCGGCGTGCGCGACGTGGAGCTGAAGCTCTACAAGGGCCTGCGGCACGAGATTTTGAACGAAGACTGCCGTGCCGTGGTCTATAACGACCTGTGGAGCTGGATCGAAAAACATTTATGAATAAAGTCAGGAAGGCGAACCGTCAGGCGGTTCGCCTTCTTTTACTTCGGAGCAACGTTCGCGGCGTCAAAGCGTCGATATCGTGCGTCGTGAGCAGGACGCGCGCGGTCAGGATGCCGTCAAGCGTGACGAGGAACACCGCCAGCGCCGCGGCCCACTCTGGAAGCAGTGCGGCATAGCCCTCCAGAACCGGCTGCACATACCGCACGGCGAGCATCGACAATATTCCCCAGCAGATGGAAAACGGCAGGCAGATGCGGCCGTTCACGTCGCATTTGGTCGAAGAATAGTCCCAGAACTGCACTTGAAACAGCCTTTCATATCCCCAGTGCACGGCGTATTCCATCGCCGTCGCCGCGAGCATACCGAGCAAGATCTGCTCCCACGCGCCGGGGAGCTTTTCCGCCCCCAGCAATAAGATCGTGACCATCGCAAAGCCGTACACCGGACACAGCGGCAGGAACACGAAGCATCGCCGCAGCCGGTGGCTCGATCTCGTCGCTGCGGCGAAGAGCTTTTCCAAGCAATACCCCAAAAAGCTGTAAGCAAACCAGTACCAGATATGATCCATTTCTTCCTCCGCGTCCGTTTTTTTCAGTATGGCCCGCGCAGATGGAAAAATGCGTGCCGCGCGCGTTGCAAAGCGCGGCGAATCATGGTAAAATGACAAAAAATCGACAGGAGAACACAACTATGCCTGATACCTGGGAAGCTCTGGAACACGACTGCAAAAATTGCCGCGAATGCTCGCTGTGGGAGACGCGCACAAACGTCGTCTTCGGCGTCGGCAATCAGAATGCTGAAGTTTTATTCATCGGCGAAGGCCCCGGCGCGAACGAGGACGCGCAGGGCGTGCCATTCGTCGGCAGGGCCGGTCATCTGCTCGACGACATGCTCGAGATCATCGGCCTCAAGCGCGACGATGTGTATATCGCCAACATCGTCAAGTGCCGCCCACCGGAAAACCGCGACCCGCTCGGCGTGGAGCAGGACGCCTGTATCGGGTATCTTCGCCGTCAGGTCGCGCTGCTGCGGCCCAAGATTATTGTCTGTCTCGGACGCATCGCGGCCATGCGCATCATCAAGCCCGACTTCAAGATCACGCGCGAGCACGGGCAGTGGTTCGAAAAGAACGGCTTTCAGATGATGGCCGTGTATCACCCCGCGGCACTGCTGCGCGATCCGCGCCGCAGGCCCGAGTCGTTTGAAGATTTCAAGGGCTTACAGCAGAAGATCAATGAGCTTTGCGAACACACCCATGCCGTTTCCTAATGCAAATAGCATACTTTTCGGTGCTGTGCCCTGCCAAATTCCTACATAAATAGTGTTTTTTGGATAAAAATGCTATTGACGGCCATTTTTGTGTGTGCTATATTACTACCATCCTTTTTGAAAGGACTTGGAGCTTGAGTGATGAAGACTGTTGTAAGCAACGTTGCATATCGCTTTTACTATTACTCTTACTTTTACTTTAAGGACAAGGTAAGAGCGATTTGTGATGCCCGTAGCTGAAAGGTCTTTCGAACCAACACTTGAAGGTCACTTCAAAAAGAGTTGAGTCAAGGAACCCGCCGTATGGACCACAAGTCCTTACAGCGGGTTTTATTGTTATCAGCGAGAAATAAAAATTGGAGGAAAAAAGCATGAACACCAAACGCATCATTTCTCTTGTTGCCTCTCTTGCCCTCGTTCTCAGCCTGAGCGTGGGTCTGACCGGCTGCGGCGATAAGGCCGCACAGGACGACAATCAGGGCAGCACCGACGGCGAAGGCACGAAGTACACCGTCGGCATCTGCCAGCTCGTGCAGCACGAGGCACTCGACGCTGCCACCCAGGGCTTCATCGACGCGCTGAATGAGGCGCTGCCCGGCCAGGTCGAATTCCAGAACAAGAACGCTTCCGGCGACAACGCCAACTGCTCCACCATCGTCAACGGCTTCGTTTCCGACGGCGTTGACCTCATCATGGCGAACGCCACCGGCGCGCTGACCGCCGCGGCTGCCGCCACGAGCGACATCCCCATCCTCGGCACTTCCATCACCGCTTACAGCGTTGCTCTTGATATTGACGACTTCAACGGCACTGTCGGCGGCAACATCTCCGGCACCTCCGACCTCGCTGACCTCGAGGCTCAGGCCAACATGATCACCGAATGGTTCCCCGAGGCCAAGAAGGTCGGCCTGCTGTTCTGCTCCGCCGAGCCCAACTCCCGCTACCAGATCGGAGAGGTCGCCAAGTGCCTCTCCGATAAGGGCATTGAAACGAAGGAATTTGCCTTTACCGACACCAACGACGTCGCTTCCGTCACGCAGTCCGCTGCCGACTACTCCGACGTTGTCTACGTCCCCACCGATAACACCGCCGCTTCCAACACCGAGGCCATCGCAAACGTTCTCGTTCCCGCGGGCGTGCCTGCCATCTGCGGCGAAGAGGGCATCTGCAAGGGCTGCGGCGTCGCGACCCTCTCCATCAGCTACTATGACCTCGGCGTGACCACCGGTAAGATGGCCGCCAAGATCCTGACCGGCGAGGCCGACATCTCCGAGATGCCCATCGAGTTCACCGAGGCCACCCCGAAGTACAACGCCTCCATGTGTGAGACGCTCGGCATCGAGCCTCTCGAGGGCTACACTGCCATCGAAGAGTAATCTGATCACATCCCCCCGCAGGCAGGGACGGGCTTAGCCCGTTCCTGCCTCAACAAGAGATAGGAGGAGAGAACCCATGAGTTTTCTTTCGTCGCTGATGAACGCCCTGCCCGGCGCTGCCGCACAGGGTCTCGCCTGGGGCATTATGGCCATCGGCGTTTACATCACCTTCCGCATTCTGGACGTGGCGGACCTGACCGTCGACGGCTCGCTGGCAACCGGCGGCGCTGTCTGCGTCATGCTGATCCGCGGCGGCTTCAATCCCTGGATCGCCCTGCTGTGCGCGATGCTCGCCGGTATGCTGGCAGGCCTCGTCACCGGTCTTTTCCACACGCGCTGCGGTATTCCGGCCATTCTCGCCGGTATCCTGACGCAGCTCGCGCTGTATTCAATCAATCTGCGCATCATGGACAGCAAGGCAAACCAGGCACTCAGCGTTGATAAATATCCGCTGCTGCTTTCGCAGCGCTATGTGCGCGAGCTCTCGATGAACAATCCCCTGCCGCTGCTGCTTCTCTTCACAGCCGCGGTCATTGCCATCCTGTACTGGTTCTTCGGCACGGAGAAGGGCAGCTCGCTGCGCGCGACCGGCGCAAACCCCCACATGGCGCGCGCACAGGGCATCAACACAAACTCGAACATCGTGCTTGGCCTGATGGTCTCGAACGGTCTTGTCGCCCTCTCCGGCGCGCTGCTGGCGCAGTATCAGGGCTCGAGCGACATCAACATGGGCCGCGGCGCCATCGTCATCGGCCTTGCCGCCGTCATCATCGGCGAGGTCATCTTCGGCAAGATCTTCACGAACTTCGGCCTCACGCTGCTGGCCGTTTCCATCGGCGCGATTATCTACTACATCGTGCTCCAGATCGTGCTGCAGCTCGGTCTGAACACCAACGACTTAAAGCTCATCACGGCGCTGATCGTGGCTGTCTTCCTCGCCATCCCCTACTGGAAGAGCAAGATGTTCCGCCGCAAGGTGCAGCCCCAGAGCGCAAAGAACGGAGGCAACGGCCATGCTTGAACTCAAGGAACTTTATAAGACCTTCAACCCCGGCACCATCAACGCCAAGACCGCGCTGAACGGCCTGAGTCTGACGCTGAACGACGGCGACTTCGTCACCGTCATCGGCGGCAACGGCGCGGGCAAGTCCACGATGCTCAACGCCACCGCCGGCACGTTCTTTGTCGACTCCGGCAAGGTCATCATCGACGGCTCCGACGTCACGAACCTGCCCGAGCACAAGCGCGCGGCATTCATCGGCCGCGTGTTCCAGGACCCGATGATGGGCACCGCCCCCTCAATGTGGATCGAAGAGAACCTCGCTCTCGCCGCCCGCCGCGGCCAGCGCCGCGGTCTTTCCTGGGGCGTGACGAAAGAAGAAAAGGAGCAGTACCGCGAGCTGCTCGGCGGTCTCGGCCTCGGCCTTGAGTCCCGCCTGACCACCAAGGTCTCGACGCTCTCCGGCGGCCAGCGCCAGGCGCTCACGCTGCTGATGGCAACGCTCAAGCGCCCCAAGCTGCTGCTGCTCGATGAGCACACCGCAGCCCTCGACCCGAAGACCGCCGCCAAGGTCATGGAGCTCACTGACCGCATCGTGCGCGAGGGCCAGCTCACCACGCTGATGATCACGCACAACATGCGCGATGCCATTCAGTACGGCAACCGCCTCATCATGCTGCACGACGGCCACGTCATCCTCGACATTGCGGGCGAGGAGAAGAAGAAGCTGACCGTGCCCGATCTTCTTGAGCAGTTCACGAAGGCCAGCGGCGACGAGTTCGCCAACGACCGCGCGATCCTCTCCTAACGTTTTTTCTCTCTCCCCTATAAAGCACAAAAAGAGCCTGAACGCTTTTGTTCAGGCTCTTTTCTTATCCTTTTTTACGCTTCCCGCAGCACGACCTCGACAATGCCGACATCGTCGGTATCGGGGTAGAAGTTGACCTGCCACGGCTCGGTAAAGCCGGGGTCGACCTCCTCCTGCACAGACCGCACCATGTCGCGGATGCCGTCACGGTCCGCGGTGAAGTACGTGAAGCGCACGGCGATGCGGCTGAGCGAGCCCTCGCGCGCCGTCAGGCGCAGAAGATCAGGCAGCGCTTCAGTGCTCGTCGCGGTGACGATGCCCGCCTGCTCCTCCGCCGTGCGGCGGTAGCCGAGACGCACGTGCATCTCGTAATAGGCGCGCTCCTGCGTGTCGGTGTAGCTGATGTAGTCAAGAAGATACGCGCCCAGTGCCGTCTCCTCCTGCACCTCCTTACAGGCCTGCTCGGCCATGGCCGCGGCGTCTTCCTCGCTGTAAATACGCACAACGCCTTCCTCGCTGTGCTCGCCAAGGAGGAGCAGCAGCGCATTGACGAGGTCCTGATAGCTGTCGGCGCGCAGGGTGTCCGCACCCTCGTTTTCCCAGTAGACCTCGCTGTGCGGCGCGGAGACGCTGTAGGAACGCTCAAGCACGACGTTGCCGCCGCAGCCCGAGAGCGTCAGGCAGAGCGCCAGCGAAAGCGGAATGAACTTTTTGCGCACGGCGCTCCCCCCTTTCGATGAAACGGATTTTCTCAGTAGCCGAGCGGCTCGTCGACGAGCACGACCTCGGTCTCGCAGCTGCGGATGGCCTCCCACAGCACGACAAGGCCGCGGCAGATGCGCTGCGGGCTCTTGCAGTCGTAGCAGCGGTCGCCGTTCACGGCACACGGCGTCTTCACGCCGAGGCGCTGCGCGTTTTTCGGTGCAGCAATGTTACGGGCGCGCCAGAGCGCTTCGTCATAGGTCGGCGCGATCTTGTTGCTGCCGACGACGAACCACACCCTCTTGTGGCCATAGAGCGATGAGGACACACGGTTGCCCGTCCCGTCGATGTTGATGATCTCGCCCGTTTCGGCAAGGCCGTTGGCCGAGAGCAGGTAGTTGTCGCACGTCGAGGCGTTTTTGAGCACCTCGGCGGCGCTCATGCCGTCGGGCACGTTCCAATGGCTGAACATTGTGTTGTGCTTGCCGAGGCTTTCAAAAAGCCCCATCTGAGAGAGCGTCATGCTGCCGCCGAACGACACGCTCTCTCCGTCGATCTGCGCGTTCAGATAGTCCGCCGCTTCCTTCGCCGTCGCGAAGGCGGATACCTTGAAGCCGCGCTCTTTGAGATTCTTCTCCACCGTTGTAAGATCCATTCCTGCTTCCTCCTTGTATCCTGATATCCTTAGAGACCCTGCGGGTCGTATTCGCCAAAGCCCTCACCGAGCACCTCGCTCGCGTCGCAGACGATGAAAAAGGCGTCGGGGTCAAGCTCTTTAATGTAGCGCTTGATCGAAACCGCTTCCTTTTTGCGGATGGCGCAGAACAGCAGCGGACGCTCCGCGCCCGTGTAGCCGCCCTTGCCGTTCAGGAGCGTCACGCCCATGTCGCGCCGCAGCATCTCCTGCATGATCTCCTCATACTTGTCGCTGATGATGTAGGCGACCTTTGCCGTGTTCTGGCCGTAGACGACCAGGTCGAGCACCTTCGTCGTGATGTAGAGCGCCAGCGCGCCGTAGAGGGCGTTGTTGAGGCTGTGGAACACCGCGGCGTAGATCAGGATGATCGTCAGGTCGATGCCGAGGCAGATGTTGCCGATTGACAGCCGCTCAACGTGCGATCTTACGATCCACGCGCCAAGCTCCGAGCCGCCGGTCGTCGTCTCCTCGCGGAATAAAAGTCCCGAGGCGATGCCGAGCGTCACGCCGCCGTACAGGCACGCAAGCAGCGGGTCCATGGGCGCAAACTCGTGGATGGCCGCGACAACGTCGATCAAAATGGAACTCAGCGTCATCGTGTAGATGGACTTGCACAAAAATGCGAAGCCGAATTTTTTAAGTCCCACGATAAAAAGCGGCACATTCAGCACGATGACCATCGTACCGATCGGCAGAATGGGTGCAAAAAAGTTAATGATCTGCGAAATACCCGTAAAGCCGCCGACCGTAAAGCCATTCGGTGCATAGAACCAATCGAACGACAAGGCATACAGCACGCAGGCAAGCGTGACAATGATATAGCTTTTCACCTGCTCGCGCAGTTTTTTATTTTTCATAAATTTTCTCCCCTCACATGTTTCTCTCAGGCTTCCGACATCAAATCAGCGAGAGCTGCTTGTCGTCGCTGTCCTCCGTCTTGAGCAGCGCGCCCGTCGCGGGAATGCTGCGGCCGCGGTAGCGGGCAAGGTCGGTGATGCCGGTCTCCTCCGGGAAGCGCACCGTGTCGAGCACGTACTTCTTTTTGAGCGTCAAAAGCGCGACGCCCTGCGTCGTGCGCGTCGTCTTCACGCCGAGAAGCGCCGTGTTGACGATCAGCACGCGCGGCTCTGTCGAATAGACGGCGATTTCGCGGTCTTCCTTGAGATACAGCAGCGCTTTGAGCGGGCTCTTGTCGCTGTAGGCGCCGGTCAGGCGGCGGCGGTTCGAGGTCGTCTTGTAGGCGGACAGCTCGACCTTTGCGGCCTTACCGTTTTCGAAGAAGAAGATCATATAGCCGCTGTAGTCGCCCGGCAGCACCATGCCCATGACGCTCTCGCCCTCGTCCATGCCGAGCTTGGCGGGCAGGTAGTCACCCAGCTGGCTCGCCTTGCCGTCGGCAAAGTCGCTCGCGCGCGTCTTATAGACCTGCGCCTTATCGGTGAAGAACATCAGCTCGGCGGCGTTGGAGCTCTCCACGCTCATGCTGAGCGCGTCGCCCTCCTTGAACTTCTGTTCGCCGGACATGCGAAGAGACTGCGGCGTGATCTTTTTGAAGTACCCGTGCTGCGACAAAAACAGCGTCACGGGATAGTCCTCGATGGCGTCCTCCTCGCTCTCGGCGTCCTCGGCATAGTCGTAGAGGATGCCGGTGCGGCGGGGCTCGGCGTACTTTTTGCGCACATCCTCAAGCTCGCTGACGATGATCTTGCGGATGCGCGACGGGCGCGCGAGCGTATCCTCGAGGTCTTCGATCTCCGCCTCGAGCGATGCCGTCTCCTCCACGCGCTTTAGGATATATTCGCGGTTGATGTTGCGCAGCTTGATCTCGGCGACGTATTCCGCCTGGATCTGGTCGATGCCGAAGCCGATCATCAGGTTCGGCACGACGTCGGCCTCCTTCTCCGTCTCGCGGATGATCTTGATGGCCTTGTCGATGTCGAGCAGGATCTTTTTAAGGCCCTTTAAGAGGTGCAGCTTGTCCTGCCGCTTTTTGAGCACGAAGTACACACGGCGCTTGACGCTCTCGGTGCGCCACGCGCACCACTCGTCTAAAAGCTCGCGCACGCCCATCACGCGCGGCATGCCGCCGATCAGGACGTTGAAGTTGCACGACGCCGTATCCTGCAGTGTCGTCGCCTTGAAGAGCTTCTGCATCAGCTTGTCGGGGTCGGCCCCGCGCTTTAGGTCGATCGTCAGCTTGAGACCGGAGAGGTCGGTCTCGTCACGCATGTCGGAAATTTCCTTGACCTTGCCCGCCTTGATAAGCTCGGCGACCTTGTCCATGATGGCCTCGGTCGTGGTGGTGTAGGGAATTTCATAAATTTCGATGAGATTTTCTTTTTTGTCGTAGCGCCAGCGGGCGCGCACCTTTATGCCGCCGCGGCCGGTGTTGTAGATGTCCTCGATGGCGCGCGGGTCGTACAGGACCTCGCCGCCGGTCGGGAAGTCGGGCGCGAGCAGCGTCTCGCTGATGCGCACCTCAGGATTTTTCAAAAAGGCGATCGTCGTGTCGCAGACCTCGCCCAAGTTAAAGCCGCACAGCTGGCTCGCCATGCCGACCGCGATGCCCTGGTTGGCCGAGACTAAGATATTCGGGAATGTCGTTGGCAGCAGTGCCGGCTCTTTCATCGAGTTATCGTAGTTGTCGACAAAATCAACGGTGTCAGAGTCGATGTCGCGGAAGAGTTCGGCGCAGATGGGTGCGAGCTTCGCCTCGGTGTATCGGCTGGCCGCCCACGCCATGTCGCGCGAATAGACCTTGCCGAAGTTGCCCTTCGAGTCGACGAACGGGTGCAGCAGCGCGCCGTAGCCCTTGGAAAGGCGCACCATCGTGTCATAGATCGCGGCGTCGCCGTGGGGGTTCAGGCGCATCGTCTGGCCGACGATATTCGCGCTCTTCGTGCGCGCGCCGGTGAGAAGCCCCATCTTATACATCGTGTAAAGGAGCTTTCGGTGCGAGGGCTTGAAGCCGTCGATCTCCGGAATGGCACGCGAGACGATGACGGACATCGCGTAGGGCATGTAGTTCGTTTCGAGCGTCTCAGTGATATTCTGCTCCACCACGTCCGCGTGGAGGCCCATGACGTTCGGGTCCGCGCGGCGGTGAGTCTGCTTGGGTGTTTTGTCGCTTTTCTTCATTCGGATACCTCAAAATTGCTCCGGCGGCAATATGGCCGCCGGTCATACTATTTCTAATATATCCTATCACACTTTTTTATGCTCTGCAACACCGCGGAGGAAGAGAAAATTGCCGCAAAACGCCATTTTTTCGCCAAAGGCACACAAAGCCGCCGCGCCGGCGCGTATTGGCAAAATCGCGGCGCAGAGTGTACAATGCAGATACCCCAACAGGTATGGAGGCCAAACGATGCAACAGTGTATGGACGCCGACAATCTGCACCGCCGGCTCAAAAAGATCATCGGCCAGGTGCAGGCCATCGACCGCATGGTGGACGAGGACGTCCCCTGCGAGGATATTCTTGCGCAGATCAACGCGGCCAAATCCGCGCTGCACGGCTGCGGCAAGGTCGTGCTTGAGGAGCACATCAAGCACTGCGTGCGTGACGGCATCGAGCACGGCGACGCGGACAAAACGATCGAGAGCTTTACGAAGGCGGTCGAGCGCTTTTCGAACATGGGCTGAGTAGGGACTTCTCCCTTCTATCTGCCCGTTTTCAGTAGAATTACACGAAAGAAGAGAAGCAGCTTTGTGCCTCTTCTCTCTTTTTGCGCGCCTGACAACCTATACCCCCATATGTATAACAAGCCCATACCCCCTACGGTACAGAAAAGAGCCACTTCCGTGAAACTGGCAATGGAAAAGCTGGAGCATTTTTTAGAGCTGGGCGGCACAAAAAAGGACATCACACTGCTCGTGATCTCCGGCATCGCGCTGATCGTCAGCATTTTTGATCTCGTCCCCTTGCCGTTCGACGCCTCGTGGGCCGCGATCATCCTCTGCGGCATCCCCATCATTTTAGAGGCCGTCATCGGCCTTGTCACGGCGTTCGACATCAAGGCAGACGGGCTCGTCTCGCTCGCGCTGATCGCGTCGGTCTGCATCGGCGAAGACTTCGCCGCGGGTGAGGTCGCGTTCATCATGCAACTCGGCGGTCTTCTCGAAGAGCTGACCGTCGCCCGCGCCCGCGCAGGCATCGAAAAGCTCGTCCACCTGACGCCGCAGACCGCGCGCGTCATCTTGGGCGGAAAGGAAACGGCCGTCCCCGCCGAGGATGTCAAGGTCGGCGAGGACAGCTCCATCCAGCGCATGATCCGCCTTGTCCAGTCCGCCGACGCGGGCAAGGCCAAGATCGTCGGCCTTGCCGACCGCTGGACGACGTGGATCGTTGTCATCGCGCTGACTGCCGCGGCACTGACGTGGATATTTTCCGGTGAGATCATCCGCGCGGTGACGATCCTGGTCGTCTTCTGCCCCTGCGCGCTCGTGCTGGCCACACCCACCGCCATCATGGCCGCCATCGGCAACGCGACGAAGCACGGCTTCCTCGTCCGCGAGGGAGACGCGCTCGAGCGTCTCGCCGCCGTGAAGAAGATCACTTTCGACAAGACCGGCACGTTGACCTACGGCACGCCGAGGGTCGTTCTGGTGCACAGTGCGCTACCCTCCCTCACTGATAGCGAGCTCTACCGCCTCTGCGCCGCGGCGGAGCGCTATTCTGAGCACCCGCTCGGCAAGGCCATCACCCACTGCTGCCAGCAGGAGACGGGCGAGGCGCTTGAAGAGGGCGAAAACTTCCAGATGGTGCCCGGGCGCGGCGTCTCCGCCCGCGTTGACGAAAAAGTCATCCTTGCGGGCAACGCGGAGCTTCTCGCCGAACATCACATCGCCATTCCCGAAGAGGCCGCCAAGGCGGCGGACACCCAGCTCTCGCAGGGCTGCACCGTCACCTACACCGCTGTGGACGGCGTGGGCAGCGACATTGCCGTGGACGCCGCGGATATCGCGCTCGTCGACGACGAGGTCAAGGAGCTGCCGCACCTCATCGCGCTCTCCAAGCGCATGATGCGCACCATCAAGCTCAATATAACATTCTCGCTCACGCTCAACTTCATCGCCATCGTGCTCGCCATCACCGGCACACTGAACCCTGTTGTCGGTGCGCTGGTCCATAACGCAGGCAGCATGCTTGTCATCACAAACTCGGCCCTGCTGCTAAAATGGAGGCAAACCGCCTCGCAGAGTTTCGCGTCCGCAGACGCGAAATCTGTTTGATCGTAAATTCCGACGACAGGCGCGTCGGAATTTACTCTTTGCGCGGAGTGTGTGTCGCAGCCGCGCTGCGAGCGGCAAGGCACAAAGCGCAGCGAATCCTTTTCAAAAAGAGTGGATTGCAAAATTGCGATCCACCCTTTTGATTTTCTTTTATTTTCTGCGCCAGACAGAGGGCATTAAGAGGACAAGCAGCGGCATGATCTCAAGCCTGCCGAGCAGCATGATGGCGCTCATCGTGAGCTTGCTGATGCCGGAGAGGAAGCCGAAGTTGCACGTCGGTCCCACTGCGCCAAGGCCCGGGCCCACATTGCTGATGGCCGTGAGCGAGGCGGTGAACGCCGCGGTAAAGTCGATGTTGTCAAGCGACAAAATCAGCGTGCCGAGCAGCATGATCGCGATATAGGCAAAGAAGAAGACCGAAACGGACGAGACAGTCTCCTCCGTCACGCGATGTCCGTCGAGCGTAATGGGGCGCACCTCGCGCGAGTGCATCACGCGCCGCAGATCACGCCGCAGCGCCTTGCACAAAAGCACGATGCGCGAGGCCTTGACACCGCCCGCCGTAGAGCCCGCGCAGCCGCCGAAAAACATCACCAGCACGAGGATACAGCGGCAGAACTGCGGCCAGAGGTCAAAATCCTCCGTGCAGTAGCCGGTCGTTGAAATGAGCGTTGTTACCTGAAAGGCCGCATTCTCGATGGCCGAGCCGATGTCGCGCCCCGTGCGCACGATCAGGTCCGCCGCGATCATCGCCGACGCGCCGACCACGACCAGCGAGTAAACGCGCAGCTCCTCGCTCTTGAGCGCCTCGCGGAAGCGGCGCGTCACGCAGAGATAGAGGAGCGTAAAGTTCACGCTTGCGGCAAACATGAAAAAAATGAGGATCCAGTTGACAAGATGCGACTGATAATACGCGATGCTCGCATCCCGGATGGAAAAGCCGCCGGTAGAGATCGTCGTCAGCGCCGTGGTGATCGCATCGAACAGCGGGAGGCCCGCAATGCGCAGCAGCAGCGCCTCCGCCACGGTGAGCGCGATGTAGATGCGGTACAGGATGCGCGCCGTCTCACCCGTGCGGGGGCGGAGCTTTGTGCTGATGGGGCCGGGGGATTCTGCTTTCATCAGGTTCACGCTGCCCTCACTGAGCTTGGGCAGCAGCGCCAGCATGAGAACGAGGATACCCATGCCGCCCATCCACTGCGTGAGCGCGCGCCAGAATTGGATGCCCCGCGGCAGCGACGCAGGCGAAGCGAAAATGGACGCGCCCGTCGTCGTCAGGCCGGAGACGGTCTCGAAAATGGCGTCGATAAAGCTGCAGCTGCCGCTGAAAAAGTACGGCAGCGCGCCGAACACGCTCAGCGCGATCCAGCACAGCGCCACGCAGACAAAGCCGTCGCGCGTCTGAAGTCTTGTGTTGTCCGCGCGGATGAGCGAAAGCAGCACTCCCACGCCGCCACAGATAAGCAGCGCATACAGGAACGCCCGCTGATCAGGCCCTCCGCCGAACACGCTCAGCAGCAGCGGCGGGATCATACAAAGCGCCTCAATGCAGAGGATAACGCCCACGATTCTGAGAATAAGATTTTGGTTCATAATGAAACTTCCTTGCCGCAAGCAGCCGGCACATCAGCCGAGAATATCGTTGAGGTCCTGCAAAAAGAGCTTTTTCGCCACCACGATCACGCGGTCGCCCGCATGGATCTGGGAATGGCCGTTTGGGATCTCCATCCGGCCGTTGTGCACGATGGCCGCAACGAGCAGGCCGTTTCGAAAATGCAGGTCGCTGAGCGGCCGGTCGAGAAAGTGCGTGGCACTCGTCGCGGTGAACTCGACGGCCTCGATCGCACCGCCGAGGATATAGTGCAGGCTTTCCACCGCGCTGCCCTGCGAGTTGGCAAGGCCGCGGACGTAACTTGAGATCTGGCTTGCAATGATGGCCTTGGGCGAAATGACCGTGTCGAGGCCCGTGAGGTTCACGATGTCGAGATACCCCATGCGCGACATCTTCGGCACGACCTTCTTCACGCCGTAGCGCTTCGCCGTGAGCGCCATAAGGAGGTTTTCCTCATCGCGGTCCGTCACGGCGATGAACGCGTCGCAGTGGAAAATGCCCTCGGACTCAAGCAGGTCGTGATTCGTGCCGTCGCCGTGGATGACGGTGACTTTCGGCAGCTTTTCCGCGAGCGTGAGACATTTGGCCTCGTCCTTTTCCACGATCGTCACGTGCGTGCCGACATCGGTGAGCACCCAGGCAAGGTACTGTGCGATGCGGCTGCCGCCAAGGATGCTCACGCGGCGAATGGGCGCCATGGCCCTGCCCATCGAGCGCAGCACGCGCGTCGTCTCCGCGGGTGTGCCGATGACGTACACTCGGTCGCCCGTCTGCGGGACGAACGAGCCGTTCGGCACGATGACCTCTTCCCCGCGCTTGGCCGCGCACATGAGGATGCTGTTGGGATTTTCGCGGTTGTAGTCGATGAGGGACTTGCCGACAAGGCTGTCGCTCTCTTCGGTCTGAAAGCCGATGAGCTCAACAAGTCCGCGGGCAAACGTCTCCACGCTGAACGCAGACGGCACGCGCAGAATGCGCGAAATTTCCTGCGCGGCGGCATTTTCGGGGTTGATGATCATATCAAGCCCGATCTCGCGGCGCAGGATCGGTGCATCGCGGAAATACTCGGGGTTGCGTACGCGGGCGACCGTGTGCTTCGCGCCGAGCTTTTTCGCCATCAGGCAGCAGATGAGGTTGACCTCGTCGTTTTCCGAAACGGCGATGAGAAGGTCCGCCTCGCGCACGCCCGCTTCCAAAAGGACGCTGGCGCTCGCGCCGTTGCCCTCCACACACATGACGTCGAGCATGGAGTCAACGTGGTCGAGCACGGCGCTGTTGCGGTCGATGACGACCAGATCGTGGTTTTCGCCCGTCATCTGCTCGGCGATGGCGTAGCCGACCTTACCGATACCGACAATGATGATTTTCATTTCTGCGTTTCTCCTAAATTCTCTTCGGCTTCCGCCGTGTGCTGCTTACGCAGCACCATCAAAACACTGTTAAATTCCGCCCCCATAATCAGCATGACCGAGGCGAGATACAGCCACAAAAGCAATACGATCACCGCGCCGAGCGTGCCGTAAATGACGGAGTAGCGCGCGATGTTTTCAACATAATACGAAAAAAGGAATGACAATACGAGCCACATCACGAGCGAGAACACCGCGCCCGGCCAGATGCGGTTCATCCGGTGCGACTCCTGCGCAAGGCCGTACATCATCGCGATGGGGAAGAATACGATGCCGCCGATGATAACAAAGCGCAGGCTCGACCACAGGCGGATGAAGCCGTCGCTCAGCGTGATATAGGCCGACAGGTGGCTCGACACGTAGTTCAGCACCCGCCCGCCGACGACGGACAGTCCGATGGACAAAACGACCATTAAAATCAGGCTCAGCGTATAAAGCAGGAGCTTGAGCTGATAGCGCAAAAACTGCGTGGGCCGGTGCTCGCCGTAGGCCCGACGGACAGAGCCCAGAAGCGAGCTTGCCGCGCGGTAAGGAAAGTAAATGGAAAAAATCAGTGAGAACCACAAAAGCCGTGGGCTTGAATCGCGGCTGACATAAGTGAAATACTGCTCGATGATCTCGAGCGCCTCCTGCGGGATGAATGCGCGAATTTCATACAGAAAGCCGCTGATATCCACGGACATGATGCCGACTAAGTTGCTCAAAAAGATCAAAAGCGGGAAAAGCGCAAACAAAAGGTAGTATGTGAGCGCCGCACTGTCGCGGCCGACATGATGATCGAAGTACCGCCTGACCATCAGGTAGATGCCTTTCAAAAAGCGGTGCCGGTCAAGATACTGCTGCAAGGGCGATGCTCACCTCCTCAAAAGTCGATTTCTCTTTAATTTATGTAGTATAGCACAGCCCATTACGAAAGGGAAGCGCAAAAGCGCACCATGACATACTTTTTACAGAAATAAAGCCGGAAAAGGGGTTGACAGCACGGGAAAATGTGCATAATATAGTACCGTTAAGTTCATACATCGTCCGGTAGGTAAGGCTACCACAAGGATACGGACTGCTGCCGCGGAGTAGTGGAGACACTATGAGAGGGTTTGAACAGGTTGCATCGAAAGCAAGGTGCCATCTAATGCAGTTTCACCGCCTCGTGATGCTAAAGCTTGAACGGTAAGGAAACTTCTCGCCAGGGGCGGGTGTTTCTTGATTGTCGCTCCCATAGCCGCGTCGCCGGACGCAGGATATGGGGGATTTTTTTATCGCAAAATTCACCTGAACACTTTGATTTGCCACTATCTTCAGAAAGGAGGAGTCGGTATGGTCGGCTTTGAAGAAATGCGCGACGAACTGCTGGAAAGAATCGAGGATCTGCTCAAGCGAAAACAATATACCGCGCTGCGCGACCTGCTTGCAGACCTGGAGCCCGCGGATATCGCCTCGCTTTTTGAAGATTTGGACGAGGACAGCATTCCCCTTTTGTTCCGGCTCCTTCCCAAAGAGCCCGCGGCGGAGGTGTTCGTCGAGCTCGATCCCGATGCGCAGGAGATGCTGATCCGCGGCTTTTCGAACACCGAGCTCAAAGAGGTCCTTGACGAGCTGTATCTGGACGATGCGGTCGACATCGTGGAGGAAATGCCCGCGAACGTCGTCAAGCGCATCTTAAAGCACGCGGACCCCGACACGCGCAAGAGCATCAATGAAATTCTCAAATACCCCGACGACAGCGCGGGCGCGCTGATGACGACGGAGTTTGTCGACTTAAAGCGCGATATGACCGTTGAGGACGCGCTCAAGCGTATCCGCCGCACCGGTACGGACAAAGAGACCATCAACGTCTGCTATGTCGTCGATCCGGCGCGCAAGCTGCAGGGCATCGTCTCGCTGCGAACGATCCTCCTCTCCGACGAGGACGACACCATCGACGAGATCATGGAGACGCACGTCATCTCTGTCTCCACGCTCGAGGATAAAGAGGACGTTGCGCAGACCTTCTCGAAGTACAACTTCATCGCCCTTCCGGTCGTCGACAAGGAAGACCGCCTCGTCGGCATCATCACGGTCGACGACGCCATCGACGTCATGGAAGAGGAGACGACCGAGGATATCGAAAAGATGGCGGCTATGCTGCCGACGGATAAGCCATACCTCAAGACGAGCGTCTGGGAGACGTACAAGTCCCGTATCCCCTGGCTGCTGCTTCTGATGGTCTCGGCCACGTTCACCGGCCAGATCATCGCCCGCTTTGAAGACGCGCTCAGCGCGTTCGCCATTCTGACGGCTTATATCCCGATGCTGATGGACACGGGCGGTAACTGCGGCTCACAGGCGAGCGTCACGGTCATCCGCGGTATCTCGCTCGACGAGATCGAATTTTCCGACCTCTTCCGCGTCATCTGGAAAGAGATCCGCGTGGCGGTCTTCTGCGGCGCCACGCTTGCCGCAGCGAATTTCGTCAAGCTCATGCTCGTCGACAAGATGCTCTTCGGCAACCCCATCACCGTTTCCGTCGCAGCAGTCATCTGCCTGACGCTCGTGGTCACGGTGTTCGCGGCCAAGGTCGTCGGCTGCACGCTGCCGCTGCTCGCCAAGAAGATCGGCTTCGACCCCGCGGTCATGGCTTCGCCGTTCATCACGACGGTCGTGGATGCCATCTCTCTGATGATCTACTTTAATTTTGCCTCGCTTCTTCTCGGAATTTGATAAAAATACGAAAAACTCTTTTCAATCGCACATGAACTGTGTTATGATGCATATTGTATGGCATTGTACGATATTCAAAGAGGCGGCTGTGCCAGACACAGCCGCCTCTTCTTTTTTCAGGAGGAGTTTCCATGGAAAATAAACTCAGAGAATACGCAAAGCTGCTCATTGAAGTGGGTCTGAACGTTCAAAAGGGCCAGACCGTCGTAATCCGCTGCCCGGTCGAGTGCGCATTTTTTGCGCGCCTGTGCGCCTCCGCCGCCTACGACGTCGGCTGCCGCGAGGTCGTGATGCGCTGGACGGACGACTACATGAACCGTGAGCGCTTTCTGCGCGCGGACGACTCCGTGTTCGACGTTTTCCCCGTCTGGCAGGCAGAAATGCTCAACGGCTATGCTGACGAGGGCGCAGCATTCCTCAATATCTCCGCCTGTGATCCCGAGGCGCTGCGCGGTGTAGACCCCGACCGCCTGACGCGCGCGAGCCGCAGCGAAACGGCCATCCAGCCCTATGTAAACGCTGTGATGTCTAACGGATGCCCCTGGTGCGTCGCATCCGTCCCCATTCCGAGCTGGGCGAAGAAGGTCTTCCCCGGCCTTCCCGAGCAGGAGGCGATGGACAAGCTCTGGGACGCGATCTTCACCTCCGTCCGCATCAGCGGCAAGGGCGACGCCGTCGCGCGCTGGCGCGAGCATGTGGCGCTGCTCAAAAGCCGCATCGCAAAGCTCAACGATCTGCACTTCACCTCGCTCTATTACCAGAACTCCCTCGGCACAAGTCTCAACATCAAGCTCCCCGAGACGCACGTCTGGGCCGGCGGCGACAACACCAGCCGCGCAGGCTTCCCGTTCGTTGCCAATATGCCGACGGAGGAGGTCTTCACCGCCCCGCTCAGAGACGGCATTGACGGCGTCGTTTACGCGGCGCTGCCGCTCGTGCACAACGGCAACATTATCGAAAACTTCCACTTCGTCATCAAGGACGGCAAGATCGTCGAGGCGCACGCGGAAAAGGGCGAGGACATTCTGAAAGCCGCCATCGCCGAGGATGAGGGCGCGTCGTATTTCGGCGAGGTCGCGCTCGTTCCCTACGACAGTCCCATTTCAAACCAGAAGATTCTCTTCTACAACACGCTCTTCGACGAAAACGCGGCCTGCCACCTCGCCTTCGGTGAGGCGTACCCTGAGTGCGTCAAGGGCGGCGAGGCCATGAGCAAGGAAGAGCTCAAGGCCGCGGGCCTGAATGATTCCAACACGCATGTTGACTTCATGGTCGGCACCGCTGACCTTTCCATCATCGGCACGACGAAAGACGGGCGCGAGATTCCCGTGTTCGTCAACGGCAACTTTGCCCTGTAAAAAATGATACTGCGGGCGCTTGCCCGCTCACAAAGGAGAAAAACCATGTCTATGAATTTTAACCGCCTTTCCACCGATGACAAAATTCTCATCATGGAGGGCGCGCAGGTGCTCGGCGACATCGTCGCGGGTGAAGGCACGGCGTTCTGGTACAACAGTGTTTGCCGCGGCGAGATGCAGAGCGTGCGCATCGGCAAGCGCTGCAACATTCAGGACCTCGCCCTGATCCACAACAAGGTCACCATCGGCGACGATGTGTCCGTCGGCCACTGCGCCACCGTCCACGGCGCAACCATCGGCGACCGCGTGATCGTCGGCATGGGCGCGACGGTGCTCGACGGCGCTGTCATCGGCAACGACTGCATCATCGGCGCGGGCGCTCTTGTCACGGGCAAGATGAACGCGCCGGACGGCTCGATGATCCTCGGCTCCCCCGCCAAGGTCGTACGCGAGCTGACGGAGAAGGAAAAGGTGAGCATTCTGGCCAACGCCGCGCTCTATCTTGAAAAAAGCAAGGAATACCGCGCCCACGCCGCCAAACAGGCGTAAGGCAAGCACAGGAGGAATACTCATATGAAAATCTTAGTCATCAACGGCGCAAACATGAACATGCTCGGCCGCCGCGAGCCGGACATCTACGGCAAGGAGGACTACGCCGCCCTCTGCGCCCGCATCTATGAGCACGCACAGAGCCGCGGTGTGGCCGTGGAGTGCTTCCAGTCCAACCACGAGGGCGCGATCATCGACGCCATTCAGGAGGCCGACACGGCGTTCGACGGCATCGTCATCAACCCCGGCGCTTACACGCATTACAGCTACGCCATCCACGATGCGCTCAAGGCCGTCAGCATCCCCGCCGTCGAGGTCCACATGTCCGACATCCAGAAGCGCGAGGAATTCCGCCACCTGTCCGTCACCGCCCCCGCCTGCATCGCCCAGATCCGCGGACACGGGTTCGAGAGCTATACTATGGCGATCGATATGCTGGCAAAGCTCAATCCTGAGGAAAAATAAGGTTCCTGCGATAGGCAGGAACACAATATTTTCCGCGCACAGCGCGGAGGGATATGCCGCCTGCGGGCGGCAAGACCACACCCCCCATTTTCTTTCCCGAGAAAGAAAACGGGCGGTGTGACCGTCCAAAAGAAAGGCGTTTCCCATTGCAAGCGAGCAGCTCGAAGAGCTGCAATGCTTGCCGAATCGACTGCCTGCGCGCAGCGAAGCCACGTTTAGCATTGCTATACGACTTGCCTCTGCTTCTATTATCCGCTGTTGCGCAGCCGTTGGCGGCTCTGACGCCTTACAGATGCGGCACACCCCTTGCGGGTGCCGCTCTGCCCATCTTGTAGAAGTACAGCCT
>ERZ837380.231-NODE-231-length-87398-cov-5.921047_pt1 | contig 87398 bp, 82 predicted proteins | sample MGYA00519685_ERZ837380 | MGnify/ENA primary metagenome ERZ837380 (study PRJEB31850, sample SAMEA3708817) | human gut metagenome | biome: human gut; feature: human-associated habitat; material: faeces | place: China | collected 2014 ...
TGCATGTGTTAGGCACGCCGCCAGCGTTCGTCCTGAGCCAGGATCAAACTCTCAAAAAATTGTATCTAAAGCCCGAAGGCTTCAAATCAAGTTTTTGAATAATTCGCTCTTAGCAATATTACTCAAGAATTTTCGTTGGCTGTTTTTCGCTTACGCTTAAACAATTCCATTAATTGTCCAAGGTGTTCTAGTTTGTCTTTACGTTATTCAATTTACAAGGTACAGCCGTTCGCGCTCTCGCTTGAACTTTTTTATCTTAACACATTCTTAAGAACTTGTCAAGCACTTTTTTCGTGTTTTTCGAAGTTTTTAGAAGTGTTTTGTTGTCCTCCGGGCTGTTTGGGAGCCGTTCATCGGACAGCTTGCATATGATACCACCTGAGTCCCCGTTTGTCAAGCACTTTTTGACAAAAACTGACATTCTTTTTTGGTGGTTTTGTATAGAGACAGGTGTCCACTTTTTGCGTACACCGAGCCCGGTTATTTGCCTACGGCAGCGGTCCCCCTCCCCCTGTGGGTTTTGACTGCGTGATTGACATTTTCCGGGTTCCTTCCTATAATGAATAAAAACGCTCGTTTTTGGAGGAAGGCCCATGAAAAAAATCAAAGACCTGCCGGAAAGCAGCTTTTTAAAGCTGTTCTTTTGCTTCTTCGCCGCCGCATTTCTGCTTGCGGCGGTCATCGCGCCGGATCGGGCACAGATATTTGCCGGTATGGAGCAAATCCTCAGCCAGCCCTGCAAGGTTCCCACCAACTATTTTGCCGTGGCAGGCTACAGCGCTACCTTTTTCAATATGGGCCTTGTCTGCCTCATGTGCTTTGGTCTGTACCTGGCCTTCCGCGCGGAGCTGAACAACACCGCAACCATGGCCATCATCCTGACCACCGGCTTCGGCTCCTGGGGCATCAACATTCAGAATATCTGGCCCACCATCTGGGGCACCATGCTGTTCTGCATTGTTAAAAGGAAGCCTATGCGGGAGTACGTCTCCACCATGCTGTTCACCACCGGCATTGCCCCGCTGATTACGGACCTTCTGATCCGCCACCCCTTCGACAGCGTGGTGGGCTACAGCGGGAAGGGGCTTTTGCTTGCCATTGCCGTAGGCGTGGTCAGCGGCTTCTTTGTGCCTGCCGGGCTGAGCCATTCCCCCAGCGTGCACAAGGGCTACAATCTCTACAACGCGGCGCTGCCTGTGGGCATGGGGGCCTTCATTCTCCAGGCGCTGCTTTTCAACACCTTAGGTCTGGCGCTGCCCAGCGCCCCCCACGCAAACACGCTGAAAATTGCCTCCCGCCTGGGAGCCAACTGCTTCTGCGGCATTCTCTTTGGTCTTGCCATTCTGGCCGCCCTGGCCATGGGCTGCACGCCAAAGAAATACTGGGCTCTTATCTCCAGCAAAAAGCGAAGCCCCAGCATTACCGGCGACTTTGGCAACGACGTATTCCTCATGAACTTTGGCGTTTTCGGGCTGTTCATCCTGGGCTACTACAATCTGGTAGGGGCCAGCTTCAACGGGGCCACCTTTGGCGTTATGTTCTGTATGCTCTCCACCTGCAATTCCGGCTCACACCCCCTGAATGCCTGGCCCATGCTGCTGGGCTACATGGTGGCATCGCCTCTGATGCACTGGCTGTCCCGGCTTGTAGGAGGACATTTTACCTATGTCATCAACACCCAGTCCATTCTCATCGGTGCCTGCTACTCCAACGGCATGACCCCCATTGTGGACAAGTACGGCCCCGGCCTGGGCTTCCTTGCCGGAATTCTGCACTTCCTGCTGGTGACCTCGGTACCCCTGCTCCATGGCGGCTACTGCCTCTACAACGGCGGGCTCACCGCAGCCTTCATCTGCCTGATCCTCATGCCTACCGCCGAAGAGCTGCTCCCCACCCGGAAGCAGCGGCGGCTGCGGAAAGCAGAAAAGGCTGCAAAAAAGTAAAAAAGTCCCGCAGAAATGGGAGAAAGTTCCATCTCTGCGGGATTTTCATATCTCTATGATCTCCGCCCCCAGGGCTTCGGCGTCCTCCCGGCTGTGGGTGACCAGCAGCACAATAGCTTCCTTGGGATACGCCCGGATGGCGTCCAGCGCCTTGCGGCGGTTGTCCTCGTCCAGCCCCGTAAAGGGCTCATCCAGCACCAGCAGCTCCCCGCCGTAGAGCAGGGCTCTAGCCAGGGCCGACCGGCGCTGCTGACCGCCGGAGAGGTTGGCGGCCGGGGTATCCAGGCAGTCCGTCAGATCCAACCGGGTCAGCATGGCGGTGATCTCCGCCTCCGGGAAGCGGCTGCCCAGCACCAGGCGCAGATTGCCCCGGACGGTCAGCTCCGGGATCAGGCGGCTTTCCTGGAAAACCGCGCTTTTTTTCCCGGGAACGCCGGTGATTTTTCCAGCGTCCGGCTTTTCCAGCCCCAGAATCAGCCGCAGCAGAGTGGTTTTGCCCACACCGGAAGGGCCCATCAGCGCATAGCGCCCTCCGGGAGCCAGGACAGCGCTGAAATGGGACAGCACCGGCTTGCCGCCATATGCCTTGGAAACGTTCTGAAGCTCCATATCAGCCCTCCCACCGGATCGCCCGGTTCACGCAAAGATCCAGCAGCCACAAAAATGCCTTTTCAAACAGAATGCTGACGGCCACCAGCAGCACCGTCCAGGCGAACAGGTCGCTGATTTCCAGATACACCTTGGCATCGTACAGCATCCCGCCCACGGAACGGTTGGCAACAGCCATAACTTCTGCCGCCACTCCCGCCTTCCAGCACAGGCCCAGGGCCACATGGCAGGCGGATTTCAGATAGGGGGCAAGGCTGGGCAGAATGATGCACCGCACCCGACGCAGTCCGGACAAACGGAACACCCGGGCCATCTCCAGCAGCTGCGGGTCTGCCTCCCGAATGCCCTGCAGCGCATTGGCATACAGCACAGGGAGCACCATGAGAAAGGCAATGAAGGCGCTGATGCGCCGACTGGACAGCCACAGCAGCGCAATGACAATAAAGGAGGCCACCGGCACCGTCTGAACGGCCAGAATATAGGGCCGCAGCAGGGTCTCCACCCAGAGGAACCGGGCGGACAGGGCCGCCAGAACCAGGGCCGCCAGAAATGCCAGGAAAAAGCCCAGGCTGATGCGGCCAAAGGTGAAGCCCAGAGCCTCCCAGGTGGTCTTTTCTCCCAGCAGCCCGATCACACGTCGGGCCACCTGAACAGGCCCCACCAGCAGCAGCCGGTTGTGGATCAGCGCCGCTGCCAGCTGCCAAACGCAAAGGGCCAAAAGGGCAGCAAAAAGCTTTGCTGCCCTTCCGGTTGGATCAAATTTCGGTTTACGCGCCATAATAGAAAGCGTCGTCCGGCAGTGCGCCGCCCACTGCGGCAGGGTTCTGCTCGAACAGCACATTCAGGCAGCCGCCCAGAGCATCCTTCATTTCGCTGCCGGTGATGCACACGATGTTGCACTGGGGGATGGCCTTCTTTGCGATAGGCTCCTTGACGATCTCGTACTGTCCGCAGGCAGCGGCGGCATCGTCCACATTTTCATTGACCCAGGCGGCGCTTTCGGCGAAGTCCGCCAGGAACTTTTCAACGGCCTGGGGGTTCTCCTCGGCAAAGCCCTTGCGGACCAGGATGCAGGCGGTGGTGCACAGGCTGCTATTTCCCACCTTCTCCCACTCATCGGAGACGGACAGGGCCACCCGGAAGCCCTCGCCCAGCTGGGCGGCAGCGGCGGTCACATAGGGCTGGGGCAGCATGGCAATGCCGGTGCCCTGGTCATTCAGGGTGGCTACCACTTCGCTGGGCTCGCTCTTCCACTCGATGGTCAGGTCCTTGTCGGGGTCCAAGCCGTTCTGGGTCAGCACATAGCGCAGGAAGTATTCCGGTGTAGAGCCCTTGCCGGTGGCATACAGGGTCTTGCCCTTCAGGTCCGCCACGGACTGGACGGTTTCCCCGTTGAATTCGGCAACGTACAGCACGCCCAGGACATTGACGGCCAGCGCCTGCACACCGCCCTCGGTTTTATTATAGAGAACGGAAGCCAGGTTGGCGGGAACGGACACAATGTCCAGCTCCCCCTGGAGGATCATGGGGGTCAGCTCATCGGCGGCGCCTTTGATGGTGTAGGTATAGCCGGAATCAGGGTTTTCGTCGGCAGTCCGGAACAGCTTGACCATGCCGATGCCGGTGGGGCCGGTCATGGCACCCAGACGCACGGGAACAGCAGGCTCCGTGGGGGCGGCAGTGGTTTCGGCCGTGGTCTCAACCGTGGTCTCGGCAGCAGGGGCGGCAGTGGTTTCGGCGGTGGCAGCCGTGCCGGAGGTGCTGCCGCAGCCTGCAAGCAGGCCCACCGTCAGCGCCAGCAGGCAGAGAATGGATGTGATCTTTTTCATGGTTTCTCCTTCTTTTACGGGTGCGGAAGAGAATGCCTCCCCTCCGCACCTTGACATTATAAACGGATTGTACTATACTTGCCCCGTAGAATTCCGTTGCATTTGCAACGCTCAAGGAGGCTCCCATGAATCCGCAGCAGAGAAAGGTTGTCCACGAGTGTGGGCTTTTTGCAGGCATTGGGCCGGAACAGGCAGATGCCATGCTGAGCTGCCTGAACGCCCGGCAGGAGCACTATGCCAAAAACACCGTGGTCTGGAACATCGGCGACACCCTCCATGCCTGTGCCCTGGTACTGTCCGGGTGCCTGCGGGCCGAGAGCGTCAATGCCTCCGGGGAGCACCTGCTCATGGCCAACCACCGGGCGGGGGCCCTGGTGGGGGATGTGCTCATGGCCACCCCAGGAAGCCAAAGCCCCGTCTATGTCGTCGCCTCGGAGGACAGCGAGCTGCTGTTTCTCCCCTTCCACCGGATCATGAGCGGCTGTGCGGAGAGCTGCGAATGGCACGCGAAGCTGCGGGAGAATCTGGTGTCCGAAATCGCCATGAAGTTCTGGGCCCAGCGGCAGCGGACGCTGTACCTCTCCGCCAAATCCCTGCGGCAGCGCATCTCCATGCGGCTGTATGACGAATACAGCCGCACCGGCAGCCTGACCTTTTCCCTGGGCGGCACCCGGGAGGACCTGGCGGATTTTCTGGGTGCCAACCGCAGCGCCCTGTCCCGGGAAATTGCCCGGATGAAGGAAGAGGGAATTCTGGACTATTATAAGGATACCTTCCGGATTCTGTCCCTGGAAAAGCTGACAAAAGACGTGGGATAGCTTTTCTCTGTTTCTTTTCGGTTTAGAATAAAAGTTTAAGATATGTTTAAGAATAAGGGAAAAATAGAAGTGGAAGGACACGGCCCATGAAAAATACAACAAAGTTCGGAAAATTCCTGTATATCACCGTTACGCTCAGCTTTATTGTGCCCATTGTCTACCTGATCCTGCGGATGATCTTCGGCAGCTCCGCCAGCACCAGTGAAGCGGGCTACCACTCGGAATCCGACTATCTGCTGATGCTGATGCAGTGCATTCTCGGTCTCATCACCATCCACCTGCCCAGCATCCTGGAGCGGAAATTTCATTTTGTCCTGCCCAGCCTGCTCTATGGCTTCTACATTGTGTTCCTGTACTGCGCCATTTTCCTGGGCGAGGTAAGGAGCTTCTACTATCTGGTACCCCAGTGGGACAGCATCTGCCACTTTTGCAGCAGCATGATGATGGGCTTCTTCGGGCTCATGGTCGTCACCATCCTCAACCGGGACCAGCATCTGGCCGTCAGCCTGTCCCCCTTCTTCGTGTGCCTGTTTGCCTTCTGCTTCTCCGTGTCCCTGGGCTCCATCTGGGAGATCTATGAATTCGCCGCCGACGGCCTGTTCGGCATGAATATGCAGAAATTTATGCTGGCGGACGGCACGGTGCTTGTGGGCCACGCAGCACTGGCCGACACCATGAAGGATATTATTGTGGATGTGCTCGGCTCTTTGCTGGCCTCCGTCATCGGCTTCTTCTCCATCCGCAAGGGAAAGGGCTGGTATATCCCCACCCTGACCAATAAAAAGGAGAACGAGCAATGAAACAGAGAACTTTGACCGGTGTCGTACTGGCCCTGCTTTCCATGGTCCTGCTGGGCTGCTTTCACCTGCCCTGGGTGCCCCAGCTGATTGCAATCCTGCTGGGCTGCGGCGCGGTATGGGAAATTCTGGGGGCCAACGGCATCCGGAATAAAGGCAGCTACGCCGCCGGTCTGTTTCTGGCCGTCATCATCCCCATGTTCTCCCTGACGGAGAAGGTCTGGTGGATGGCCGCCGCCCTGGTGCTGGGCCTGGGCTTCTTTACATACCTGATGACGCGCATCGGCAAGCAAGCCCCCGCCTGGGTGGCCGCGCCGGAAATCGTCCTGGCCCTGTGCCTCTATCGGGGTCTGGCCTGCTATGGGGAGATCCCCCACGGTGCCTTCTTCCTGTGCCTGACGGGGCTCATCTGCGCCTTGACCGACATCTTCGCCTATCTGGTTGGCAGCCGCTTCGGCCGCCACAAGCTGGCCCCCAAGGTCAGCCCCGGTAAGAGCATCGAGGGTGCGCTGGGCGGCCTGGGCATCACCGTGGTGCTGATCGTGCTGGTATTTGGGCGATTCTTCGACGATATTGGCACGCTGGTGCTGTACACGGCGGTGGTTTCCATTTTGGGACAGTTCGGTGACCTGTCCATGTCCGCCGTGAAGCGGGTGGCCGGTGTCAAGGACTTCGGCCATATCTTCCCCGGCCACGGCGGCATTCTGGACCGCTGCGACAGCCTGATGTACCCCCTGGCCTTTACCTGGCTGCTGTACTGCGCCCAAATCTGGATTTTTGTATAAGGCTTGCTTTTTTCTGCGCAATACCCTATAATGACCCTATCAACAGTAAAGGAGCCCATCATTATGGACAATGAAATTCTGAACAATGAAGAAGAGGAAGAAACCAGCATCCTGACCCTCACCGATGAGAACGGCGTGGACACGGACTTTGAATACCTGGACTGCATTCCTTACCAGGGCAAGGAATATCTGGTCCTGCTGCCCGCCGATGAGGCTGCCACGGATGTGGTCATCCTGGAGGTAGAGCCTGTGGACGAGGAGACCGAGAACTATCTGTCCGTCCAGGACGAGGACCTGCTGAACGCCGTGTACGACATCTTCAAGGAGAAGTACAAGGATGTTCTGACCTTTGAAGAGGAATAAACAGCAAAAATACTGCGCCCGGCTCTCAAACAGAGCCGGGCATTCTCTAGCCAGGAAAACGCCTCGCCCCATGTCTAATACAGGGTCTCCTCATTTTCCTCAAACAGTTTGTCGTTCACCGCGAACAGGTCCATCCCATTTGCAATTCCGTAGAGGATGATGGCGTCCCGCCTGTTCTTGGGGTAGAGCCGGGCGTAGCCGCACTGCTTCAAAAGCTCCTGGCTCTCCTCCAATGTGGCGCCAAGGCCAAAGCACAGGCACAGCAATCGGCTGCGGGAGGGATTGCGCCGCCCGGAGAAGACCTGGTGCAGATAGACCTCGCTCATCCCGGACAGGCGGGCCAGCACCGCTTTGGACATCTTCCGCTTCTTCATAAGCTTTTCCAGCAGCTCACACACACTCTCCCGCGTGAAGTTATCCTGATTTTGGGATAGAAACTGGTCCAGAGTGGGAGCTTCCATCAGCTCCTGCTGCAGATTATCCGTGTTTTTCATATTTGGCCGCCCCTGCTCTCGTTTTTTCTTCATTATATCGCCTTTCAAGTCAAAATCAATATGCGCGCTGCATAGTATTGTTTTTTCACCTTCTCCCCGCCTTTACAAGTGCACATTTTCCTTGTATAATTACTGTAAATCCTGCAAAGAAAATTCACTATGTGCGCAGCACAGGCGGGAAGGTGAGGGCGATTTATTCCTTTTTGTTATCAAGCATTGCGCAGGACTACGAAACCGTAAGAACACTCAAAAGCAGCGAGCGCGGCTGTGTTTCGCTGCTGCAAAACAGGCAGAACGGGGCACGGTTTATTTTTCGCCATTATCGTGGGAACGGGGAGGTCTATCGGAAGCTTCTGGGGATTTCCTGCCCGAATCTGCCGCAGATCATGGAGGCGGCAGAGCAGGACGGCATGGTGGCAGTGCTGGAGGAATATATACAGGGAGATTCCCTGGCCTATCTTCTGGAGGGTGCGCTGTTCTCCCCCGCCGAGGCCCGGAAAATTGCGCTGCAGCTCTGCAATGCCCTATGGGTGCTGCACAAATTGGGGGCGGTGCACCGGGACATCAAGCCGGAAAACGTGATCATACGTGGCAGGGAAGCGGTGCTCATCGACTTTGACGCTTCCCGCATTTTCAAAAGCGAGACAAACCGCGACACCCAGATTCTGGGCACCACGGGCTATGCCGCGCCGGAGCAATACGGCATTACCCAGACCGATGAGCGGGCGGATATCTATTCTCTTGGGGTGATGCTGAACATCATGCTCACGGGAAAGCATCCTTCAAGAGAACTGGCAAGCGGCCGCCTGGGCCGCATTGTGCAGAAATGCACCATGGTGAACCCGGAAAAGCGATACAAAAGTGCGCTTTATCTGATGGAAGCACTTTAAGGAGAGAGCAAAATTGAGTAAGCAATGCAAAAACTGCGGCACAGACCTGCCGGAGGACGCCTCCTTTTGCCCCCGCTGCGCCCAAAGCCAGATCGAGCGGCGAGAGGTAAAGCCCCCGCGTTTATGGCGAAAAAAGGCGCTGATCACGGCCGGATGCGTGCTGGTGCTGGCGGCGGTACTGTGCCCGAGCCTTGCGGTTCGCGGCGGGGAGAAGGACGCTTCCATAAGCAGTGAGCCGCCCGCCAATATCGTTGTCGACGGGGAAGAAATCTCTGCCAAGGATTTTTTGATTGCCCATTTGAGCGCCTATATACAAAGCGACGCATACTTGGCAAGAGCAGCAGAATTTGAAAAAGCATCCGCCCAGCAGGCCCAGCCCTTTGCTGTAACATACGCATTTGAACTGAAATTGGACGGTTGGGGCAAAGAAAATCAGCCGCTGCACTTTTTTATGGTAAAAGCAAACTGCGACAGCTTTGTGGACGACGTATTCTACGATTCCGTCACTATAGCGATCGACTATGATACCGGCGCGGTCTACGACCGATACAGTGTGGATGAAAGCTGGCTGGAAAAGAGTGAAAAAGAGCAGGCCATTTACATCGCTGCGGAAGGCGGATGCTTTAAGGACAATTACTATAGCGGCGAACCGATTTTTGTAGATTCCGAAACCCATATTTCGCTCTCCGACAGCGACATCGCGGAAATCAATCAGGCATTGCAAAAATAACACAACACATTTCGGAGCGGGGCATGAGCCCCGCTCCTTTTCCTATACCGAAAAGGGCGAAAAAAGGGATTGCCAGAAAACGTTCTGTCCTTGCGGCACGCTTTTCGAGCGCTCCTCTTTTTAAGTTTACATAAATCAGTAAGATATAAAAAATTTGTCGATACTATGCAGCCAGTTAATTGTTTTCGCCGGGCAGACATGGTATCATTGGGGTGTTATAGGGCGCCGGGGGCTTGCTCTTGCAGGCAGCCTTCGCGCTTTAAATAAGCTGAAAGAAGGATTGTCACCACAATGAAAAAAACACTATCTCTGCTCTTGGCACTTGTAATGTGCCTGTCCCTGTGTGCTTGCGGCGTGGGAAATGTACAGGTCATGTATCCGAGTTCCTCTGGTGAAAAAATCGAGTTTGAGGATGTGGTTCTGGCAGAAGATGAAAATGTAAAAATCACTCTGGTGGAGTTTTATGAGGATACCTTGTTAAAGGCACAAAACAGTGACAGTGCAAAATGTGTTACATTCAAGGTCGAAAATAAAACTGATTCGGATATGGATTTCTATGTTACACCTTATCTGAATAACGAACGCTACGAAGCTGCTTATGTAAGTGGCAACACAGTTGAGGCTGGACGGATTGGCAGTGTTGGCATCTCTGTTACCTATGGTCATAACCATTCAGATGTGGAGTCTTTGGAAGAATTGTATAATTTGGAACTGACTTTTGAACTGACTACTGGCTCTGGTACAAATAACTATAATAATTACAAAATCCAGTGTTCTATTCAGGATGCTCTGAATGGTACTGCGAATGTCGAAACCGCCGCTCCTGAAGCAGCTGTGAATCAGGCCTATGCCGATGTTATTCAGTTGATGACCAACGGCATTTGGTTCTTCAATGGCGGTTCTGATGCTGCTTTGAATATGCTGTCCTTTACGGAGGATGCTGCTGTTATCACACAGTTTGTCTATGATGGAAATGGTCAGCACACCAATGGTGTTTCTAATTTCTCCTATCTGATGAGCGATACAGATATCACGGTGACGCTCGCGGACGGAAGCGAACTGGTTATCCCCTATACTATAGACGGCGATATTTTCAATTTGGGAAATGGCGACTATTTGACCCCTGCGGAAGTGGATGCCGATTTGCAGGGATATTGGGGTCTTCGCAAAGCGGATAACTCCAACGAGTTTATTTACTATTACGACAATGGTACAGTGATTTACGAAAAGGCATCTAAGGCACAGGGCGGAAGCGATGGAGAGTATTACTATTACGGCCCTTATGAGGGAACCTATACCATCGATGAAAACGGTCTTACTGCAACAGCAAGAAATAGCTGGCAGTTTGGCTTCAATGTTATAGACGGCAAGGCTGTTATGGTTCGCTGCGGTGATGTTTGTTCTCCTGTATCCGGCTTCAAGGGACAATACGGTTATTCTTTCTAAGTAAGTTTTCAGGAGGTCGAAATCATGCTGCGAAAAACGGTTACGCTGTTTCTCGTATGTGTCCTTATTTCCGGCTTGTGTGCGGGCTGTACAAGCACGAAATCAGCAGAAACAACAGTTGCTACTACAGCCGCAATCCCATCGGATTCTAATACTGTAGCCGTTGAAGCACCAACGGTGGAGCAAACAGCCGCAGAAGGTTTTGAAACTCTGGATGACCTTTGGGCTATCAGAGGAATCTTTTACAAAAACAACCTAATCGATGTCCATGACAACGATGCACTACAGGATTTGTATGATTCGTATTATCTAACCTTTTCTGAGGATGGTACATTTCACTATATATCCTTTTACAATCATCGTGGAAAATACACGATGCAGAAAAACGGAACATTTCTCCTGAAAACAGAATCGGTATTTACCTATGATATTACAGCGGACGGACTGGTTGAAAAAGAAGTGGAAAACCCCACGCTAACGACCTATCTGCTTACCCTTCTGGATGACGATACATTCCTGTTGAATGAATATGACCCCATGATTGGAAAAGCCGCTGCGGATTCTACCGACTATATTTTTGTACGCAATGGTGAAGATAGCAATTATCTTATGGCTAATAAAACCCCAATAAACAATTCTTCCGATGGCTCAGGTACTTCGGAAACCCAAAATACGCCAAAAGAAACCGAAAAACCCACGGTATCGACAGGTTTTGTATCCTCTGGAATGAGAAACGCACTTCAACAGGCTAAAAATTACCTTGCCGTTATGCCGTTTTCTTATTCTGGTTTGGTTGAACAGTTAGAGTTTGAGGGATACAGCCATTCAGAGGCAGTTTATGGAGCGGAGAATTGTGGAGCGGATTGGTATGAACAAGCTGCGAAAAAAGCGGAACAGTATTTGGAAATCATGTCATTTTCCAGAAGCGGATTGATTGACCAATTAGAGTTCGATGGATTCACGCACGAAGAAGCTGTTTATGGCGTAGATAAGGTATACTAAAGCTAACAGGGAGCCAATTTCGGCTCCCTGTTATTTTTTATATCAACTGTGCATGATTTTGAATTGCTTGCTCAATTCGTTGCGGCTCAATGCCGATGTATCGCTGGGTGGTGGCTGCACTGCTGTGTTGCAGGAGCCGCTGTACCAACGCAATATCGAAGCCGTTGGCATTGTAGGCAGAAAGGGCGTGGAGTTTGTCAGTCTGAAAGAGAACATCGACACCACCACCCCACAAGGCCGCTTCATGCTGACCGTATTCGGTGCGCTGGCAGAATTGGAGCGGGAAAACATTTTGGAGCGGACAAGGAGAATGATTTTCCACCAGGCTTTCCACGATTGGACGAAAAAAGAGGAGAGGGATTTCTCCCTCTCCTCTCATTGACCTATTTACTCCGCAGGATAAAAGGCATCCTTGCCAAGGCCGCAGGTGGGGCAGACCCAATCTTCCGGGACGTCCTCCCAGGCTGTGCCGGGGGCTACACCGTTTTCGGGGTCGCCTTCGGCGGGGTCATAGATATAGCCGCAGGGGCACTCGTACTTCATAGAGAGGTCTCCTCTTACTTGAAGTACCGCTCCAGCAGGCCCTTCAGAGCCTTGCCGTGACGGGCCTCGTCCTTGGCCATTTCGTGGACGGTGTCGTGGATGGCATCCAGGCCGTTGCGCTTGGCGCAGGCGGCCAGGTCGAACTTGCCCTGGGTAGCGCCGAACTCGCAGTCAACCCGCCAGGCCAGGTTCTTCTTGGTGGAGGCGGTCATGTTGGGCTCCAGGGTAGAACCCAGCATCTCGGCGAACTTGGCAGCGTGCTCAGCCTCTTCGTAGGCGGCCTTCTCCCAGTACAGGCCGATCTCGGGATAGCCTTCCCGATGGGCAACGCGGGCCATGCACAGATACATGCCGACCTCGCTGCACTCGCCGGTGAAGTTGGCCTTCAGCTGCTCCAGGATATATGCCTTGTCCTCGGCAGAGATGTCGGGGTTGTTGGCAACGGTCTTCTCGTAGATGCCCAGCTCGTGCTCGGCAGCCAGCTTGCCCTCTTCCATGACCTTGAACTTAGAACCGGGGAGCTTGCAGACGGGGCAGACGAAGCCCTCGGGCATGGTTTCAGCTTCCAGAACATAACCGCAAACAGGGCAGACAAATTTCTTCATAACAATATCCTCCGTTTAATTTTTATTTGTTGTTTGTTACGCAATGCTTTAATTTATTACTTTCGGGGTTTCTTCCGGGGTGTTCAGGCACTCCCGGCAGAGTCCCGTGAAAGTCAATTGGGTTTGATCGATGCGGCAGCCGAGAAACCTGGCGTAGCTGCTGTAATCCGGCTGGTCCACCTGGATCACATCCAGCACCGCGCCGCATCCGCTGCAAATGAAATGCACATGGGGCTCGATGTTGCCATCGAAGCGCTCCACGCCGTCCACCGTCGCCACGCTGGCGATGATTCCCTGGCTCTTGAAGAGCGCCAGGTTCCGGTAGACCGTTGCCAGGGAGATATCCGGGTGCTCCTGCTGGAGCATCTGGTAGAGCTTCTCGGCGCTGGGGTGGCACGTTGTCCCCCGAAGGCAGGCCAGGATGGCATTCCGTTTGCGAAACTGTTTGGTCGTTTCCAAGCGATGTCCTCCTTCTGTCTTTTATTTGCGAGTGATTATCATTTACGTCATTATAGTAGCACGGTGCGGCCGGTTTGTCAAGAGATTTTTTTGAAATTTACATAGGCTCCTCCGCCTGTTTCTTCGGCAGGATGCGGATTGAAAGTCCCTCTCCAGCCCTGCAAAAACGCGCGCCTCGACCGAGACGCGCATTTTTGCATAGGATATCAGTCAAACAGGATGCAGGCCGTATAGGCAAGGGTGTTGGGGCCGTGGTAGTAGGGGACGCCGGCAGCGGCGCAGGCATCGTTCACCAGCAGACCGTAGCCCTCCATAGAGGAGCAGGCCCGCTCCGGGAAGCGGCACTTCTCCGGATAGGCGCACTTGCCGCAGATGCGGCACCCGCCGGTGCCCAGACACAGGGCGCCCTTTTCCTCGGCATGGGCCCTGTCGGCCAGGGTGTGGAATCGGGCGGTGTGGTCCTGCTCTGCCTCCATCATGCCCTCAATGTCGAAGGAGTCCTCCAGCTGGGCAACGGACTGGACCAGAATGCCTCTGGTCTTGGCGCTGATGCGGGCGGCGCATTCCTCCAAACTGCCGCACTCCGGGGGGCAGGTCCAGTTCTTGCCATAGGCATGGCACTTATCGGCAGCGCACATGGCCCGGACCTCGGCGTTTGGCTTCAGGTCTGCGGGGACCACGGGGGCCGCTTCGGAAAAGCCCAGCTCCTTGGCATAGGCTACCCACTCTTCAATGGTCATAGGTCATCCTCCTCAAAGGTCAAACAGTCTACATAACAGTCCTGAAATTCCGGCAGGGCTGCCAGTTCCAGAAATTCCGTTTCCTCAGCCAGCTTAGCGGCATAGGCAAATTCCGCTTTGCTCAGGCTGCACAGCTTGGCGCCCTCTCCGGCGGCATTGCCGATGGGCTGGATTTTCTCCACCAGCCGGGGCGGAATCATGCCGATGCGGCAGGCAGAGGCGGGGTCTAAATAGTTGCCGAAGGCACCGGCCAGGAGCACCTGGGAAATCGCCTCGATTTCCACATTCAGATGCTTTGCCATGAGCTCGATCCCGGCCCGGATGGCAGCCTTTGCCAGCTGCACCTCCCGGACGTCCTTCTGGGTCAGCACCACATTTTCGCAGAGCCGATAGTCCCCGTGCTCCAGGCGGCCCATTTCATCGACTTCCCCGGTTTCCAGCAGCACCGCGATCAGGTCCAGCAGGCCGGAGCCGCAGAGCCCCTTGGGGGGCACGTCGCCGATGACGTGGTAGGAGATTTGCCCGTCCTTTTGGAAAACGTGGTCCACGGCGCCTTCGGCCCCCCGCATACCGCAGGAGATCTTGGCGCCCTCGAAGGCGGGACCGGCTGCTGTGGAGCAGGCCACAGCCCGTTTCCTGTCCCCCAGGACCATTTCCCCGTTGGTGCCGATGTCGATGAGCAGCGTCAGCGCCTCCCGGCGGTCAAACCGGGAGGCCACCAGGCAGCCCACGGTGTCGCCGCCTACGAAGCCCGCGATGTTGGGCAGAATCCGCACATTCCCGGCGGTGGGCAGAAGGGGCTTTGCCCCCATTACCCGCTCTGCGCGCTCTTTGGGCATATAGGGCGGGGTGACCAGGGGCCTGGGGTCAATGCCCAGCAGCAGATGGTGCATGGCCGTGTTGCCCACAATGGCGGTGCAGGTGATTTTCTCCGGCGCAATGGCGGCTTTTTGGGCCGCCTGCCGGGTCAGACTTTCCAGGGCGGCGAGGATGCAGCGCTGCATCTCTTCCCTGCCGCCGTCCAGCACATATTGAATCCGGGAAATCACATCCGCGCCGTACTGGCCCTGGGGGTTCAGGGTGCTGGCCTGGGAGAGCAGGGCTCCGGTTTTCCCGGACAGCAGATAGGCAACCACGGTGGTGGTGCCGATATCGATGGCAAGCGTGTATTCGTCGGCCCCATCCGGAGTCGTCTGGACGCTCTGACTCTGGGTCAGAATTCGGGCGGCGGAGGCCTGGGGAAGGGTCACGGTGCAGTCAGACCCCACAATAGTCTGACAGGCCAGGACTTCTGCCCCGGCCTGTACTGTGACTTTGCATTTCCCGCAGGTCCCGTTGCCGCCGCAGGGTGCGTAGGGCTTCAGGCCTGCCTGAATTTCTGCCTGAAGCAGCGTGGTCCCCTCTTCCACCGGGACGGTGATCCCGGCAGGCAAAAATGTGACGCGATACTGCTTCATAGGGTTCATAAGCTTAGGCGACCAGTTCCTTGGCCTTCTTGGCGGCGGAAGCTGCGTCGGGGGTGTAGGCGTCGGCGCCGATCTTATCGGCAAACTCCTGGGTGATGGGTGCGCCGCCGACCATGACCTTCACGTCCTTGCGCCAGGGAGCGGCGTTCAGAGCGGTAACGGTCTCCTGCAGAGCGGGCATGGTGGTGGTCAGCAGAGCGGAGCAGGCAACGATCTTGGTGCCGGGGTTCTCCTCGTAAGCGGACAGGAACTTCTCAACGGGCACGTCAACGCCCAGGTCGATGACTTCGAAACCGGCGGACTCGATCATCATAGCCACCAGGTTCTTGCCGATGTCGTGCAGGTCGCCGGCCACGGTGCCGATGATGACCTTGCCCAGAGCGCCGGCAGCGCCGGAAGCCAGATGGGGCTTCAGGACCTCAACGCCCTTCTTCATAGCCTTGGCGGCGATCAGCATTTCGGGCACGAAGATGGTGCCGTTCTTGAAGTTTTCGCCAACCACGTCCATGGCGGAGATCATGGTATCCAGAATCTTGGAGGCCTCAACGCCCTCGTCCAGGGTTTCCTGCACAGCGGCGGGAACCAGCTTTGCCTTGCCGCGAACGACCAGATCATGTACATTTTCGAGACTCATAATAATACTCCCCTTTTGTAAGTTAATTTCTTTATTTCAGGAAGCCCCGATTGCCGCCGGGGCTTCCATCCGTATGTTTTTTACTGCTTGACCGGTCCAAACAGGCCGTCACGGTAAGCGCCGATGTACTCCATGCAGTAGTCATCCAGACCCAGCAGAGCCTCGGTGGCGTAGATCACGCCCATCATGTCCCGGTTGGTGGGGTCCAGGATGGCGCTGTCCAGACCGGCGTTCATGGCCAGGACGGTGAAGCCCAGGTTGACCATCTTCCGGACGGGCAGGTTGAAGGAGATGTTGGAAACGGCGGCGGTGATGTGAATGGTGGGGTACTTCTCACGGACGGTGGAAATGACCTCGATGTTGGTCTCAATGCCGTTCTCGGAGGTGCAGAGCATCTCTACCAGCGGATCGATGTGGATCCGGTTGGGGGCGATGCCGTACTCCTTGGCCTTGGCCATGATCTTGTCAAAGACCCGCAGCCGGTCTGCGGCGTTCTTGGGAATGCCGGTGTCGTCGGACAGCAGGGCGATGACCTGCCAGCCCTTGTTCTCCGCCAGGATGGGGAAGATCTTGTCGATCTTGTCGCCCTCGCCGGAGACGGAGTTGATGAGGCCGGGCTTGTTGCAGAACTTATAGGCTTCCCGCAGCACGTCTGCGCTGGGGCTGTCCACGGCGATGGGCAGGTCGGTGACGGACTGGATGCAGTCGATCATCCAGTGCAGGGTCTCCACCTCCTGGGCCTCGGGAACGGAGGCGCAGCAGTCGATAAAGGTTGCACCGGCATTGGCCTGGGCAATGGCACGGGCCTTGATGAATTCCGCATCCCGCTCGGCAATGGCCTTGGCCACCACGGGAATGGAACCGTTGATTTTCTCGCCGATAATGATCATTGTCTCGTTCCTCCTTAGAACATAATGGACATGGGCAGACGCTGGGCCTCCAGCTGCTCCTTGGTGAAGCCGAAGTGCTTGCAGTTGTAGTCGTCAATGGCGTCCCACAGGCCCTTGTAGGTGCCCTGGTACAGAGAGCCGGGGCCTCCCTGGGTGATGCAGGGGATGAAGTGCTTCATGCCGCAGGTCTCCATGGCGTGGACGGCGGCCTTCTCGCAGTCGGCCTGGGTCCAGCCCTCAAAGTCCACCTGCTTGTTGTCGATCTCGCCCATGAAGGCGATCTTGTCGCCGTACTTTTCGATGCACTCGGGCACATTGTTGGAGTGCATGCAGCCCTGCCACACATCAATACCCATATCGATCATGATGGGCAGGATGTTTGCGCAGTAGGAATCGGAGTGATGGAAGATGAGCTCCACGCCGTGGCTATGGTAGTAGCCGTAGATCTTCTGGTAGGGCTCCAGGAAGAAGTCCTCGAAAATGGAGGGACGCAGGAAGGAGTTCAGCTCGCTGCCCCAGTCGTCGTGATGGAAAATGGCATCGGGATGCAGGTTGGAGCAGATGCCCTCGGCCAGCTCCAGCTCCCAGTCGGTCAGGTACTTGATGAGGTCGTGCATCTCATCGGGGTATTCCATGTAGTTCATCAGAGCTTCCTGCATGGAGCACAGGTGGTGGCACTGCTCGAACAGGCCGGGAGCCACGAAGGCCGCCTTGTAGGCCTTGGTGCCGTCCACGGCGGCGTACATATCCTTGCAGATGTTCCACAGCTCATCGGAGAATTTCAGGCTGGGGGCATGGACATAGTCCTGCCACTGCTCGATGTCCTTCACGACGATCTTGTCGGGGGTATGTACGGGGAATGCGCCGGGTACATTTTCCGGGAAGGAGTTGGTCACACCCCAGCCATTGACCACGTTCTCCATGCCGCGCTTCAGCAGGGGCTGGGTCATCATGTAGGGGTGCATCAGCAGGGAAATGCCTTCAAACTGGTTTACAAACCGATCGGGATTGCCGCCCCGAATGGCTTCGCGCATATTCTCTTTTGCGGTAAGCATATCTGTATCCTCCAAATGATTCAAATCTGCGAAGAGATATCCACATTTTTGCGTTGGGCGAAAGCCCCCCTTTTTTGTGGATTGCTTCTATAAGCATCCTAACAAATCCTTTTAGTTTTGTCAATTCGCGCAAAAAAGAATTCACAATTTTCCACATTTTTTGATTTTTCTCTCTTTACTTTCCGCAATTCTGAGGATATAATTTCCTTATGCAAAACGAAAGGAGCGGGTTATCCATGGAGAAGTACACCCTCGCCCATATGAACCCCAATCTTGCCATGGTGGCCCAGGTGTTTCCGGAGGGCACGGTCCACGATTCCGGCAGCGGAAAATCCTATCTGGATGTCCGCATTTTCCGCAGCAGTCCGCCCATGAGCGAAAACATTCTCTACTTGGTTCGGGAGGAGGACGCTGCCGATTTCCCGGGGGATACCTATGCCAGCATCTGCCAGGCCCCCATCCCCGGGGCCGCGGACCATATCACCGTGCCCGGCCTGACGGATGCGCAGGTGCTGGACCGGGCCATGGCCCTGTTCTCCCGGTGCCGGGAGCAGGAGCAGCTCTTGGATGAGCTGGTCTTCCAGGGCGTGACGCTGCAGCAGCTGTGCGAGTCCGGGGCAGAGCTTCTGGACAACCCGGTGTACATCCACGACGACTGGTTTATGATGCTGGCCCAGTCCTCCCAGGTGGACGACATACTCACCCCGGAATACACCATGACCTCTCAGCGGGGCTTCCTGCCCCGGGTCATTGTGGACGATCTGCAATTTGACAGCGACTACCTGGAAACCTACACCACCCACGATGTGCAGCTCTGGCACAGCTCCAGCAAAACCGCAGACTGTATTTATGTAAACCTTTGGGACGGCGCTGTCTACCGGGGGCGGCTGCTGGTCATGGAAACCAACCATCCCTTCCGCCCCTCGGACTATCGCCTGGCGGAGGTTTTGGCCCAGCGGGCCATGAGCTGCCTGCACTACCGCGCCGGAGGGCTGAACACAGGCTTTCGCAGCATGGACGATGTGATCTCCGATCTGCTGCGGAACCGTCAGCCGGACAGCGGTCAGCTGCGGCGGCTGCTGGACCAGCTGGGCTGGGAGAGCGAGGACCCCTATGTGTGCCTGAATATTGCCAACCAGGAAAACGCCGTCTCCACCATCCAGGAGCACTCCCTGCACAGCGATCTGTTCCGGTATTTCCCAAACAGCTATGTGCTGCTGGAAAATCACAGGCAGTATGTGATCCTCAATATGCGCCGCCTGGCCATTCCCTATACCATGCTGCGGCATACCCTGGCCCCCCTGTGCCGGGATTACCTGCTCTATGCCGGGATTTCCTCACCGATTCAGGGGATCCAGAGCCTCCATGTGGCCTTTACCCAGGCTCAAATTGCCCTGGATGCCTGCTTTCGCCAGCGGGGGGACCGGTGGATCTGGCTGTTCTCCCAGTGCGCCCTGACCCACATCCTGGAAAATTTCCACGCGGAGCTGACCCTGGAGCAGACCCTCTCCCCGGCGCTCTATGCTCTGCGGGACTATGACCGGGAGCACGGCACCCCCTATTTTGAGACATTGCGGGAATACCTGCTCTGCGAGCGGGACATTCCCAAGACCTCCCAGGCTCTGATCATCCACCGCACGACCCTTCTGTACCGGCTGAAAAAAATCGAGAGTCTGGTGAACCTGAGCCTGGACGATCCCGGCCAGCGGCTATATCTGCTGCTGTCGCTGTACGTCATGGATCGCATCCAATCCGGCGGGGTGCCCCGCAAAGAGCAGGATATTTCTGAAAATCCGTTGCATTAAGTGGGAAAATATGATATGGTATAGGCAGTGTCTTCGAAAAGAAAGACAGGAGGATGTATTTTTGAAAAAGACTACCCTTGTGATCATGGCCGCCGGCATCGGCAGCCGCTACGGCGCCGGAATCAAGCAGCTTGCCGCTGTGGATAAGTCCGGCCATATTATTATGGATTACTCCATCCATGATGCCATCGCCGCAGGCTTTCAAAAGATCGTATTCATTATCCGCCGGGACATCGAAAAGGACTTCCGGGAAATCATCGGCAACCGCATCGAGGCCGTGTGCGCCAAGGCCGGTGTAGAGGTAGCCTACTGCTTCCAGTCTCTGACGGAGATCCCCGGTTCTCTTCCCGAGGGCCGCAGCAAGCCCTGGGGCACCGGTCAGGCCGTTCTGGCCGCAAAGGACCATATCGACGGTCCCTTTGCCGTCATCAACGCCGACGACTATTACGGCAAGAGCATCTACCGGGAGATCCACGACTATCTGTGCACCGATCATCCGGAAAATGCCTTCTGCATGGCGGGCTTCATCCTGAAAAACACCCTGTCCGACAACGGCGCCGTCACCCGGGGCATTTGCCAGGTGGACGGGAAGGGCTTCCTGTCGGACGTTGTAGAGACCAAGAATATCCGCCCCACTGCCGATGGCGCAGAAGCCGACGGCAAGGCGCTGGATCCCGATGGCTATGTATCCATGAATATGTGGGGCCTGTCCCCCGCCTTCCTGGAGACCCTGGAACGGAACTTCAAGACCTTCTTCGAAACGGACGTTCCGGCCAATCCTCTGAAAGCGGAGTACCTGCTGCCCATCCTCATCGGCCAGCTGCTCCAGCGCAAGGAGGTCACGGTCCAGGTCCTGCCCACCCACGATAAGTGGTTCGGCGTGACCTACGCCGCCGACAAGGCCGCCGTCACCGAAAGCTTCGCCCAGCTCATCGCCCAGGGCGTGTACGGAGAAGATCTGTACGCCGACCTGTAAAATGCATTTCCAGCCGCCCTCCTGCCCCACCGCAGGAGGGCGGTTTTACAAAGAAATTTCTCGACTGCGGCACTTCTTTATGGTACAATAAGAACAATCATTTGGAAAAGGAGGTCTCCCACGGTGCAGGCACAGACAAATTTCAGAAAGCCCCTGTGCATCGGACTGCTGGCCCATGTGGATGCGGGAAAGACCACCCTTTCCGAGGGCCTGCTCTATGCCGCCGGGGCCCGGCGGGTGCTGGGACGGGTTGACCATGGGGATGCGCTGCTGGACAGCTTCCAGCTGGAACGGCAGCGGGGCATTACCATTTTCTCCAAGCAGGCCCGGCTCCGAACGGCCCACCGGGCGGTGACCCTGATCGACACCCCGGGCCACGTGGACTTTGCCGCGGAGACGGAACGGGTGCTGCCGGCGCTGGACTGCGCTGTGCTGGTTATCAGCGGCACAGACGGAGTCCAGGCCCACACCAGAACCCTGTGGCAGCTGCTGCGCAAGCACCAAGTGCCCGTATTTCTCTTTATCAATAAAATGGACCTGCCCGGGGCGGACCGGGACAAGCTGCTCGCCCAGCTGCAAAAGGAGCTCAGCGAGAGCTGCGTGGATTTTACCGGCAGTGCGGAAGCCATTCGGGAAGCGGCAGCCATGTGCGACGAGGCCCTGCTGGAAAGCTTCCTGGAAGGCGGGGCCGTTACCGATGAAAATCTGCGGCAGCTGATTGCCCAGTGCCGCCTGTTCCCCGTGTACTTTGGTGCGGCGCTGAAAAATGAGGGAATTGACGCGCTTCTGGCCGGATTGGATACCTATGCCCCGGAAAATACCTATGGAGACGCCTTCTCTGCCCGGGTCTACAAAATCACCCGGGATCCCCAGGGAAACCGGCTGACCTGGATGAAGCTCACCGGCGGCAGCCTGTCCGTCCGGGAGCCTGTCCGCTATGAAAACCGGCAGGGAGAGACCCTGACGGAAAAGGCGGCCCAGCTGCGGCTGTACTCCGGGGAGAAGTTCGAAACCCCGGACCGGGTGGAGGCCGGGACGGCCTTTGCCATAACCGGTCTTACCGCTACCTGGGCAGGGCAAGGCCTGGGAGCTGAGGCAGAGATTTTCCGCCCGGAATTGGAGCCCGTTATGACCTACCGGGCCAAGCTGCCGCCCAAAGCGGACCCGTCTATGGTGCTTCCCAAGCTGCGGCAGCTGGAAGAGGAGGGCCCCCAGCTGCACATCGCCTGGGACGGCAGGCAAATCGGGGTGCAGATCATGGGGCAGGTCCAGCTGGAGGTGTTCCAGAGTCTGGTCAAGCAGCGCTTTGATCTGGACATCACCCTGGACGACCCGAAGATATTCTATAAAGAGACCATTTCCGATACCGTGGAGGGCGTGGGCCACTTTGAACCCCTGCGGCACTATGCCGAGGTGCATTTGCTCCTAGAGCCCGGAGCGCCGGGCAGCGGGCTGGTGTTTGATACGCAATGCCCCCAGGATGTGCTGGATGCAGGCTACCAAAGCCTGATTCTGACCCATCTGGCGGAAAAGCAGCACCGGGGTGTGCTCATCGGAGCCCCCATTACGGATATGAAGATCACCCTGCTCATCGGCAAGGCCCACTTGAAGCACACCGAGGGCGGCGACTTCCGGCAGGCCACCTACCGGGCCGTCCGGCAGGGGCTGATGCAGGCAAAGAGCGTGCTTTTAGAGCCCTGGTACGACTTTCACCTGGAGCTGCCCCAGGCCCAGATCGGCCGGGCCATTACGGATATCCGCGCCATGGGCGGCGCCCCCGAGGCCCCGGAGAGCCGGGAGGGGACGGCCATTCTGGAGGGCCGGGTCCCCGCCGGAGAAATCCGGGACTATGCCTCCCAGCTCTCCGCCTACACCCAGGGCCTGGGCCGGTTGAGCCTGTCCCTGCGGGGCTATGAGCCCTGCCACAATGCCAGGCAGGTCATCGAGGCAGCGGCCTACGACCCGGAGGCAGACCTGGAAAACACCCCGGACTCCGTATTTTGCAGCCACGGGGCAGGGCACACCGTGAAATGGGACCGGGTAAAGGAATTCATGCATCTGGAAAGCGGCCTGCAAGAGGAGAAGCCCCAAATGCGCATTCTCCCGGCCATTGACGACCGGGAGCTGGAGCAAATCATGGAGCGGGAGTTCGGCCCCATCCGCCGCCGACAGTACACCGCCCCCAAAGCCCCGGCCACAGCGGAAGTGACCATCAGCGTGCCAAAAGAGAAATGTCTGATCGTAGACGGCTACAATGTGATTTTCGCCTGGGAGCGTCTGGCAGAAACGGCCAAAACGGACCTGTCCGCCGCCCGGCGGCACCTGACGGATGCTCTGACCAGCTACGCAGGCTTTACAAAAACCCGGGTCATTCTGGTATTCGACAGCTACCGGCAGCCCGGCAGCGAGAAATACCGGGATGCAACCATCCAGGTAGTCTTCACCCGGGAGGGTGAGACGGCGGATGCCTATATCCAGGCCCTTGCCCGGGACCTGGGCGGCAATTACCGGGTCAGCGTGGCCAGCTCCGACGGCCTCGTCCAGCTCTCCGCCCTGGGCTCCGGTGTCCTCCGGGTTTCCGCGAGAGAGCTGGAAGAGGAAGTCAAAAGGGCGAGGGAGGAAATGAAAAAGTACTATTAGAAAAAGGCTTCCCCTGGGGGAAGCTGGCAGGGCGCAGCCCTGACTGATGAGGGGCGGTACAGGGTAAAATGCGGTGCTGCCCCAGCAGAAAAGTCCTGTTTCAGGAGCTTAACTGCGTAGGCTTTCTGTATCAGTTCTGCATCCCGCACGAATTATGGTGCGATTGCCACTGGCAATCGTTTATTCTGATTCGCTGCGCGGAGCACCACCCTCATCCGACCCGCCTATCGGCGGGCCACCTTCCCCCAGGGGAAGGCGTTTATTCCCACATAACACTACAGGAGGATCACACATGGCAACACAACAGGAAATTGAAAAGAAGGTCAACGACCATATGGAGAAGACCGAGGCGCGGATTCAGCGCTCGGAGGCACGGGAGGCGAAAATTCAGCATTATTTCCGCCATGTGCTGCATATTATGGAAAAGCTCATTGCGATTTTTACGCTGATCGTGCTGCTTGGTGCTTTTGCCAAGCTGATTTTGGAGTTGGTGCACCATCCCGGCTCCTCTGCCGATGTGCTGAGCTTTCTTCATGAGGTGCTGACCATCGTGGTGGGATTGGAGTTTGTGCGTATGCTCATCGACACCACCCCCGCCAATATTCTGGAGGTTCTGACCGTGGCCATTACCCGGCACGTGATTCTGAGCCACGACGACCCTGTCAGCAACCTTTTGTCCGTGGCCTGCATTGCCGGACTTTTTGCCATCCGCCGGTTCCTGTTCCGCAGAAACGAACTGACGGAAGAAATGGTGGAGCGGGAGTAATCTATTTTGCTGGGGCGGCAAAAAATTTACATCTATTTTGCCTTTCCGGCAATTGACGGCAGGGCCGGAAACTGCTATGATAAGTCCGTAAGCAAGAGAGAAAATCCCAAAAGGATTTCCGGAAAGGAGGTTTTTCCGTGCACATTTCCGCTTATGTCTGGCTGGTCCTTCTGATTCTTTTTCTGATGGCCGAGGGTGCCACCGTGGCGCTGGTATCGCTGTGGTTTGCAGCCGGGGCGCTGGCGGCCATTATCGCCGCGCTGCTGGGCGCATCCGTTGGCTTGCAGCTGGCGCTGTTTCTGGTGGTCAGCGTGGCGCTGCTTGCCATGCTGCGGCCGGTGCTGAAAAAGTACGTGAACCCAAAAATTCAGAGGACCAATGTAGATGCTCTGGTCGGGCAGGAATGTACCGTCATCGAAGCCATAGATAACCTGGCAGCAACGGGCCGGGTAAAGATGGGCGGTATGACCTGGAGTGCCAGGAGCATCGGAGAAGAGAATATCCCCGCAGGAACCGTTGTGAAAATTGAGGCAGTGCAGGGCGTGAAGCTTCTGGTTTCCCCTGTGGCTGTCCAGGAAGCCGTAAGGTAAAAAGGAGGAACATCTATGCCTATTGTATTGCTTATCATCGTCATTCTCGCCCTTGTCATCATCATTTCCAATATCGCCGTGGTCCAGCAGTCCCGGGCCTATGTTGTGGAGCGGTTGGGCGCTTTCCACAGCGTGTGGGGCGTGGGCATGCACTTTAAGGTGCCCTTTATTGACCGGGTTGCCCGGAAGGTGAGCCTGAAGGAGCAGGTCCTGGACTATCCCCCCCAGCCCGTGATCACCAAGGACAACGTCACCATGCAGATCGATACCGTTGTCTACTTCCAGATCACAGACCCCAAGCTCTACTGCTACGGCGTGGAGCAGCCCATGATGGCTATGGAAACCCTGACCGCCACCACTCTGCGAAACATCATTGGCGATCTGGAGCTGGATCAGACCCTGACCTCCCGTGACGTGGTCAACACCAAAATGCGCTCCATCCTGGACGATGCCACCGACCCCTGGGGCATCAAGGTCAACCGGGTGGAGCTGAAGAACATCCTGCCTCCTGCGGACATTCAGAACTCCATGGAGAAGCAGATGAAGGCCGAGCGTGACCGCCGTCAGTCCATCCTTCAGGCCGAGGGCCAGAAGAAGTCCGCCATCCTCATTGCCGAGGGCGAAAAGGAATCCGCCATTTTGAAGGCCGATGCTGAGAAGCAGGCCGCCATTCTCCGGGCTGAGGCCGAGAAGCAGGCTGCCATTCTGAAGGCTGACGGCGAAGCCCAGGCCATTCTGGCAGTGCAGCAGGCCCTGGCCGACTCCATCGCCATGCTGAACGAAAAGGCCCCCAACGACAGCGTTCTGCGGCTGAAAGCCATTGAGGCCATGCAGAAGGTTGCCGACGGCCAGGCCACCAAGATCATCATTCCCAGCGAAATGCAGGGTCTGGTGGGTCTTGCCAACGGCATTGTGGAAGGCACCAAACAGTAATCACACAAAGGGGCGCAGCAAAATCGCTGCGCCCCCATTTTGAAGGGAAAAGTATGATGGAAAAGAATAAAAAGCGTTTTGTCCGCACCTACAGTCAGGGTGTTGTCAGCACCACGGAAATCTGGGTTGACACCCAGACCGGTGTCAATTATTTGTTCCAGCAAAGCGGAAACAGCGGCGGCCTGACGGTTCTCCTGGACCGGGACGGCAAGCCCGTGATCTCCCCCCTGCCGGTGCAGGAGGAAAAGTAAAAAAGCCCCCTCGTAGGGAAATGCGTTAGCTCCCCTGAAAGGTACAGAGGCTGTTGCCGCAAAAGCAGCTACAGCCTCTTAATGCACAACGGGAGGCGGTCTGTATTACCGGAGGGTTCCTGGCAATGCCTCCCCTGAAAGGGGAGGTGGCCCGCAGGGCCGGAGGGGTTCAGTGGTATAACCCCTCAGTCTCGGCTAGCGCCGAGCCAGCTCCCCTTTCAGGGGAGCCTTTCTTATTTACAGCCTCTTCAGCGGCTCGGAATCGTCCTGGGCCAGGAGCAGGTCGGAAATAATGTCGTTGGACACCAGAAAGCCTCTGGGGGTCAGGTACCACCGGCCGTCCTCGCTCTGTGCCGTCTGATAGTAGACCCGGTGCTTGAGAAGCACCTCTTCCAGGGGCTTAAAGGGCAGCATGAAGGTCCGCTCGTATTCCTCGGCCAGAATGCCCGCCGTGGTCCGCAGCCGGAGCATCAGGTACTCCCCTGCCCGCTCCCGCAGGGGGATTTCCTGGACATCCTCCATGATGTTGCCGCCGGTCTGGATGCCCTGGATATAGGCCTGCAGATCCCGCACCATGGTAAAGCGCTTCCCTGCAAAATCCGAGCTGGCGCTGGGGCCGAAGCCCAGATATTCGCCGCCGGTCCAATACTTGGTATTGTGCCGGGAGTACAGGCCCTTCCGGCAGAAATTGGAAATTTCATACTGCCGGAAGCCATGGTTGCGCAGAGCCTCCACAGCGGCCATATACATATCTGCCTGGGTGTCATCGTCCGCCAGGCCCACGAAGTCCTTCACGTCGTACAGAGGGGTACCTTCCTCTACCTTCAGGCCGTAGCAGCTCATGTGCTCCGGGTTCAGCTTTAGAACGTTTTCCAATGTTTCCTGCCAGTCGTGGAGGCTCTGGCCGGGCAGGCCGTACATCAGGTCCAAGGACACATTCCGGAAGCCTGCCTTGCGGATGCGCTGGTAGGCGGTGACGGCCTGGGCATAGGTATGGGGGCGGCCCAGCTTCTTGAGAATTTCGTCATTGTCGCACTGGACGCCCAGGCTCACCCGGTTGAAGCCTTCGGCTTTCAGCCGGTGCAGCAGCCGGTCCGTCACGGAGTCCGGGTTGGCCTCAAAGGTGATCTCCGCATCGGTGGCTACGTCAAAATTCCGGCGAATGGCCGTCAGAATGATGGCCAGCGCGTCCGCGCCAAAATAGCTGGGGGTGCCGCCGCCGAAATAGACGGTGTCCACCCGGTAGCCGGGGCACAGGGCCCCCGCCTCTTTCAGATGGGCGCAGATGGCATCCAGGTAGCTGTCCATCAGCTTGTCATCCTTGCAGGGCATGGAATAGAAGTCGCAATACTGACACTTGCTGCGGCAGAAGGGAATGTGAATGTAGATCCCCAAGGGGGTTTTGTTGTTGCGTCTGGTTAATATTGCCATAGTACCTCCGTAACAGTTGACAGTTGACAGTTGACAGTTGACAGTTGGCGAAAACGAAAGGTGCCACCATAGAACCGTCAGTGTCACTGTACTGAAGATTTTCTTGGTTGTTTACTTTTGCGGTAAAGATTTTGTGGATTTGATAATGGTTGTCAGAAGTTTTTCCAGTTCTTTGCAATCGATGATCAGAGAATCGTACTCATTTTCCGATAGATAATCTGTTGCCCGGAGGAGGCGAAGCCAATAATCGGTTTCACCCGCCTCTTTTAGAGCAATACAGAGTTTGGATATAAAGTCGGGTCTGCTTTGGGCTTGCTGGGCCTCAGCCACATTTGCCCCTATACTGGTTCCCGCCCGGAGTATCTGCCTGGAGAGGACATACTCTTTCTTCTCCTCACAGAGGTGCTTGTACAGCTTCACAATTCGAACGGAAAACGCAAAACTTTTTGTCTCAATAATAGCCGACATACGCATCAAAACAGTCCTTAACTGTCAACTATCAATTTCCTCACTGTCAACTGTCAACTGTCAACTAACTTCATTCGTCGTCCAGTTTGAGGACGGCCATAAAGGCCTCGGAGGGGACGGACACGGTGCCGAAGGTGCGCATCCGCTTTTTGCCCTCCTTCTGCTTTTCCAGCAGCTTCTTTTTCCGGGTGATGTCGCCGCCGTAGCACTTGGCAAGCACGTCCTTGCGCAGAGCCTTGATGGTCTCCCGGGCGATGATCTTGCCGCCGATGGCTGCCTGAACGGGGATCTCGAACTGGGCTCTGGGGATATTGTCCTTGAGCTTTTCGCAGATCTTCCGGGCTCTGGGATAGGCATTGTCCGCAAAGAGGATAAAGCTCAGCGCGTCCACCACCTCGCCGTTTAAGAGGATGTCCAGCTTTACCAGCTTGCTGGGCCGGTAGCCCAGGAAGGTGTAGTCCAGGCTGCCATAGCCCCGGGTGCGGGACTTGAGGGCATCGAAGAAATCGTAGATGATTTCGTTCAGGGGCATTTCATAGTGCAGCTCCACCCGGTTGGCATCCAGGTATTCCATATTCTTGAATTCTCCCCGGCGGGCCTGGCACAGGTCCATAATATTGCCCACATATTCCTGGGGGGCAATGAGGCTGGCCTTTACGAAGGGCTCCTCCGCCAGCTCGATCTCCATGGGGTCCGGGTAGTCCAGGGGATTGTCCACCATGAGCACCGTGCCGTCGGTTTTCGTCACCCGGTAGACGACGTTGGGGGCGGTGGTGATCAGGTCCAGATTGTACTCCCGTTCCAGCCGCTCCTGGATGATCTCCATGTGCAGCAGGCCTAAGAAGCCGCAGCGGAAGCCGAAGCCCAGGGCAATGGAGCTCTCCGGCTCGTAGCTCATGGAGGCGTCGTTCAGCTTCAGCTTTTCCAAAGCATCCCGCAGGTCCTGGTATTTGGCACCGTCGGCGGGGTATACGCCGGAGTAGACCATGGGCTGCACCTGCCGGTAGCCCGGCAGCGGTTCGGCAGCGGGGTTTTCCACAGCGGTGATGGTGTCGCCCACCCGGGTATCGGAGACGTTTTTAATGGAGGCGGTGATGTAGCCTACCTCACCGGCACCTAAGGATTCCCCGGGAGTCAGCCCCAGAGGATTCATGGTGCCCACCTCCACCACTTTATAGACGGCGCCGGTGGCCATCATCCGAATGTCCATACCGGCCCTGACGGTGCCCTGTTTGATCCTGGTGTAGACGATGACGCCCCGGTAGGCATCGTACTGGCTGTCGAAGATCAGCGCCTGCAACGGCGCTTCCCGGTCACCCTGGGGGGCGGGAATGTCGCGTACGATCATTTCCAGCACGGAGTGAATGTTGATGCCGTTCTTGGCGGAGATCTCCGGGGCATCCTCGGCAGGAATTCCGATGATGTCCTCCACCTCGGCCTTGACCTCGGCGGGGCGGGCAGAGGGCAGGTCGATCTTGTTGATGACCGGCAGCACCTCCAGCCCTGCGTCAATGGCCAGATAGGTGTTGGCCAGGGTCTGGGCCTCCACACCCTGACTGGCGTCCACCACCAGCACCGCGCCCTCGCAGGCTGCCAGAGACCGGGATACCTCGTAGTTGAAGTCCACATGGCCCGGGGTGTCGATGAGGTTCAGGTCGTAGGTTTCGCCGTCGTCGGCGGTGTAGTTCAGCTGCACGGCGGTGGCCTTGATGGTAATACCCCGCTCCCGCTCCAGATCCATGGAGTCCAGGAGCTGCTCGGCCCGGGTCCGCTGGTCCACGGCGTTGCACTGCTCCATCAGCCGGTCCGCCAGGGTGGACTTGCCGTGGTCAATGTGGGCAATAATGGAAAAATTACGAATATGGGAAAGATCCGTCATAGGCTGGTTCCTCTCTAAAAAATCTCCAAAACAGGGGCTCTTAATGCATAGTGACAGCCGAGACTGAGATGCTCCGGCTTGGCTCCCCCGAAAGGTATAGAGACTGTTGGCCGCCTGCGGCCTACAGTTTCTTGGTGCACAGCGGGAGCTGGCTCGGCGACAGTCGAGACTGAGGGGTTATACCGTATTCCCCCCCCTCCGGCCTGCGGCCACCTTCCCTTTCAGGGGACGCAAAGGGCATTCTACAAGCATTTTACCAATTATAACGAATTTTCCCGAAAAAGTAAACCGTATGTTTTCACAAAAAGCGGGAAAAATCAAAGTACCGCCTGCCGGATTTTGACTTTTTTCACGGAAAACAAAGAAACACTTAAAAAACCCTTGCCAGAAATGCAAAATCGGGGTATAGTCTTACGGCAAGAATGTTTTGAAGTCGTATACAGACAGAGGTAAAGAGGGAATTGACTATGAGTACAGCCAAAAAGCCGACAAAGAATACTGCGAATACCGAGGATCTCCAGGCCGCCATGCAGGCTTTGATTGCCAAGGGCAAGAAAGAGGGCATGATCCGGGATACGGAGCTCAGCGCCATCCTGGAAAAGATGCAGCTGTCCCCGGAAAAAATTGAAGAGATCTATGACCGGTTCGATGCCATGAATATCCAAATCGTCACCACCGAGCTGGAAATTGACGACAGCCTGGATGTTCTGGGCGACGGCCTGGGCGATGGGCTGGACGACGGTCTGGATCTGCGGGGCATTGAAGAGGAAGAGCTCATCGATCCTGTGGATCTGGCCGCAGAATACAGCCTGGACGACCCTGTGCGGATGTACCTGAAGGAGATCGGCCAGGTGAAGCTGCTGTCTGCCGAGGAGGAAGTGGAGCTGGCCAAGCGCGTCTCCGAGGGCGATCAGGAGGCCAAAAATAAGCTGACGGAAGCCAACCTGCGTCTGGTGGTCTCCATTGCTAAAAAATACTCCGGCCGGGGCCTGCACATCCTGGACCTGATCCAGGAGGGCAACACGGGCCTTATTCGCGCAGTCGATAAATTCGACTGGACAAAGGGAAACAAATTCTCTACATATGCCACCTGGTGGATCCGGCAGGCCATTACCCGTGCCATTGCCGACCAGGCCCGGACCATCCGTGTCCCGGTGCATATGGTAGAGGTCATCAACAAGGCCACCCGCTGCAACCGGAAGCTGGTCCAAGAGCTGGGCAGAGAGCCCACTATGGAGGAAATCGCCGCCGAGCTGGGCCTGCCCGTGGAGAAGATCATCGAGGCCAACCGTACCGCTGCCGATACCCTGAGCCTGGATACCCCTGTGGGTGACGAAGAGGACACCTCCATCGGCTCCTTCGTAGAGGACGAGCGGACTCCCGGCCCTGCCGATGCCACCTCCAACGCGCTGCTTGCCGAGGCCCTGAAGGAAATTCTGGGGACGCTTACCGAGCGGGAAGCCGACGTGCTGCGGATGCGCTTCGGCATGTACGACGGCCGCACCCACACCCTGGAAGAGGTGGGCCAGATCTTCGGCGTGACCAGAGAGCGTATCCGCCAGATCGAAAACAAAGCCATCCGGAAGCTCCGCCATCCCAGCAGAGCCAAGAAAATCCGGGATTTCTACTGCTGATATACGCTTTGGGGGCGGCCCGCCGGGCCGCCCCCTTTGTTTGTCCTCCCCCAAGGGGCAGCACCGCATAATTCGGCAAGAGCAGTCAGCGAGAGATTTTTCGTCGGGGCAAGGTATTTTTCGAAGGAATCCTTTGTGTATTTCGAAAAAATACCGCAGCCCTGGCGGAAAAGATCCGCTGACAGCCGCGGACGAATTGTGCGGTGTTGCCCCCAAAATAAAAAAAACGCCCCGAGTATTCCCGGGACGGTGCTGCAAGAGCCGATATTCAGGATGCGCTCTGGAAGCGCAGACAGTCTTGACGGAATCGCTCAAAATCCTCGGCAGAGCAATCCGCCGCAACGGTGATGGGGCCGGAGAGCTGCAAACAGAATATCTCCATAAAGCTCTTTCCATCCACCACCCGTAAGCCATCCGTCAGTGTGATGGCACACAGAGGGGCAGTCAATGCAACAAAATCGTTTACATCCCGCACGGAGCGAAGATGAATCGTAAATTCCTGCATAAAAACCTCCTTTGACTGTACAAACGCCGGGGTTTCGTGTATAATGTGGCTATGAACCGAAAAAACGGATGATGTGAATCATTATAACATAATCCGGGCGAAATGCAATTGACGGTTTGGCGAATTATAACAAGGGAGCGCCAGCAAAATTGGCGATTTTTACGAAGATGCGATTTGCTTTTTATACATTGGGCTGTAAGACCAATCAATACGAAACCCAGGCCATGGAGCATATTTTACAAAACCAGGGCCATGGAATCGGACATTTTGACGAGAAATGCGATGCCTACATCATCAACACCTGCTCTGTCACCGCCATTGCGGACAAGAAAAACCGGGCCGTTATCCGCCGCTGCCGCCGGGAAAATCCGAAGGCTGTCATCGGCGTCTGCGGCTGCTACACCCAGCACGCCCCTGAGGCGGTAAAGGCGCTGGGTGTGGACGTTTTGGGCGGCTCCGGCGGGCGGCAGGAATTTTTGGAGCATATGCTTGCCGCCCTCCAGGGGGAAGACCATGTGGACACGCTGGACAATGCCCTGCGCCGCCGGGAATTTGAGCTGCTGCCCCCCGGCGGTTTGGAGGAACGGACCCGGGCCATGCTGAAGGTCCAGGACGGCTGCGTCAATTTCTGCACCTACTGCATCATCCCCTATACCCGGGGCCCCGTGCGCTCCGCCCCTCTGGCGGATGCCCTGGCCCAGGCCCGGGAGCTGGCGGAAATGGGCTACCGGGAGATCGTGGTCACCGGCATAGAGATTGCCAGCTGGGGCGCAGACCTGCCGGGAAAGCCCCCCGTGAAGGACCTGATTGCGGGGCTCTGCGAGGCTGTGCCGGAGCTGCGCATCCGGCTGGGCAGCCTGGAGCCGAGAATTGTTACGGAGGACTTCTGCCGTACCCTGGCAGGTTTCCCCAACCTGTGCCCCCAATTTCACCTGAGCATGCAGTCCGGCTGCGACACGGTTTTGCAGCGGATGCACCGGAAGTATGATACCCGGCGGTACTATGAAAGCGTCTGCCTGTTGCGGAAATTTTTCCCGAACTGTGCCATTACCACAGACATGATCGTTGCCTTCCCCGGGGAGACGGAGGCGGAATTTGAAGAAAGCCTCGCCTTTATCCAAAAATGTGCCTTTGCGGATATGCATATCTTCCCCTATTCCCGCCGCCCCGGCACCCCGGCGGATACCATGCCCGGTCAGCTGGGCAATGCCGTCAAGGAGGACCGCAGCCGCCGGGCCATTGCCGTGGCCCGGCAGATGAGCAGATCCTACCGGGAATCGCTCATCGGTACCACCCAAGCGGTGCTCTTTGAGGAGCAGGTCCTCAGCTTCTACACCGGCCACGCCCCCAATTACGTAAGGGTCTACGCCGCCGGGGAGGAACTGCACAATGTGGTAAAGAACGTGAAGATCACCGGTCTATATGAAGATGGCGTGTTCGGGCTGATTGAGGCGTGAGAGACCCATTTGGGCAACTCTGCGCCAACTTTTTCATTGCTTCCCTTCAAAAACCATGCTATACTATACGGAATGCCAAATCTTTTCTCCGGAGGAAATCATGAATACACTCCTGCATATCTGCTGCGCGCCCTGTGCCAATCAGTGCATTGACGTCCTGCGCGCAGATCACTATGACGTTACGGGATTTTGGTACAATCCCAATATCCACCCCTTTACGGAATACCGGGCCCGGCGGAACTGTCTGCGGGAGTACGCCCAGACCATCGAGCTGCCCCTGATCGAACGCAACGACTACGGCCTGCGGCCCTTTGTACGGGCGGTGGCAGACGACATTGAGAACCGCTGCGTCAAGTGCTACGAATTCCGGCTCTATGAAGCCGCCCGGCAGGCAAAGGAGGGGGGCTTTGACAGCTTCACCTCGTCGCTTTTCATCTCCCCCTATCAGAAGCACGAGCTCATGCGGGAGGTCGCCCAGCGGGCCGCCAGCGAATACGGCGTGGAATTTCTCTACCGGGACTTCCGGCCCTATTTCCGGGCAGGCCAGGAGCGGGCCCGGGAGCTGGGCTTCTACATTCAGAAATACTGCGGCTGCGTCTTCTCCGAGGAAGAGCGGTACTTAAAAAAGAGTAAGATCATTCCGTAAATTGCGGAATTTACCAGAAAGTGAGAGAATCTATGGAAGAAATGGAATTTTCCGTTCCCTGCCTGTTTGGCCTGGAGGGCCTGGCAGGAGACGAATTGCGGCGGCTGGACATTCAGAATGTCCGGGTGGAAAACGGCCGGGTGCTGTTTTCCGGGGACGAGAGCGCCCTTGCCAAGGCCAATATCTGCCTGCGCACCGGCGAGCGGGTGCTGATCGTCCTGGCGGACTTCAAGGCCACCACCTTTGAAGAGCTGTTCCAGGGTGTTTATAAAACGGAGCTGGAACGCTTCATCCCCAAAGACGGGGCCTTCCCTGTGAAGGGCCACTGCCTGAGCAGCACCCTCATGAGCGTGCCGGACTGCCAGGCCATCATCAAAAAGGCCGCCTCCCGGCGCTTGGGCGAAAAGTATGGCGTCAGCTGGCTTCCGGAGACCGGGGCCAAATACCAGCTGCAATTTTCCGTCATGAACGACCGGGTGCAGCTGTACCTGGATACCTCCGGGCCGGGGCTGCACAAGCGGGGCTACCGGGCCAACGGCAACGATGCCCCCCTGCGGGAGACCCTGGCTGCGGCCATGGTGACCCTGACCCGCTACCGGGGCCGGGAATTCCTGTGGGACCCCTTCTGCGGCAGCGGCACCATTCCCATCGAGGCGGCCATGATTGCCAAGAACAAGGCCCCCGGTGCCTTCCGCCGGTTCTCCGCCGAGGCCTTCGCCTGGATCGACCCCAAAATCTGGGGCCAGGTCCGCACCGAGGCCAAAGACCGGGAGTTCCACGGCAACTACCGGATTATGGGCTCCGACAATGACCCCAAGTGCGTGTCTCTCTCCATGGCCAACGCCCGAAAGGCAGGCCTGGGGGATCTGATCGACTTCCGGGACGGAGACGCTACCAAAATGAGCCTGCCCTGTGACGAGGGCATCCTCATCTGCAACCCGCCCTACGGCCAGCGGATGATGGAGCAGAAAAGCGCCCAGCGGCTGTATGCGGACCTGGGCCGCCACCTGAAATTTGCCGACGGCTGGAAGAAATACGTCATTACCTCCGAGCCGGAATTTGAGCACTATTTTGGAAAACGGGCCGACAAGAAGCGCAAGCTCTACAACGGCATGATCAAATGCGACTACTATATGTATTTGGGGCAGCAGAGAAAAGGAAAGTAAGATGAAGCATCTGTTCATCATCAATCCGGCAGCGGGAAGCCGGGACAGGACTCTGGAGTGCTCCCGGGAAATCGTGCAGCTGTGCCGCGATCTTGACTACCGGGTGGAGATCTCCAAGGGGCCCGGAGATTGCAGGCGGCTTGCCAATGCAGCCGCCCGCTCCGGGGAGGAATACCGAATCTATGCCTGCGGCGGCGACGGAACCCTGAACGAGGTTGCCGCCGGTGCGGCAGGGTACGGCAATGCAGCCGTGACCGTCTGGGCCGGCGGCAGCGGGAACGATTTCGTCCGGCTCTTCTCCGAGCCCCGGGCCTTTTGTCATCTGGCCCGGCTGCTGGATGCGGAGGAAACCGCGTTCGACATGATCCGCTGCAACGATTCTCTGGCCCTGAACATCTGCTCCGTTGGTCTGGATGCCCGCATCGGCACGGATGTTGCCAACTACAAGCGGCTGCCTCTGCTGCAGGGCTTCTGGGCCTATGCGGCCTCGGCGGTGGTGAACGTGGTCCGCGGCGTCAGTCAGCCTTTGCGTGTCACCCTCTGCGGCCAAACCCGGGACGAGGAGATGACCATGGTCTGTGTCTGCAACGGCCGCTACTACGGCGGCGGCTTCTATGCCGTGCCGGAGGCGGACCCCAGAGACGGTTTGCTGGACGTGCTGCTGGTAAAAAAGGTCACCCGGGCCCAGGTTCCGGGGCTCATCGGCAAATACAAGGCCGGCCGCTACAAGGAGCTGCCGGAGTACATCACCCATTACCGCACCGACCGCCTGGAAATCCACAGCCCCACCCCCACCGCCGTCAACCTGGACGGGGAGCTGAAAATGGAAACGGATATCTCTATGTCCGTCGCGAAGGAAAAGATCCGGTTTTTCTACCCCAAGGGGCTGACGTGGTGACAGTTGACAGTTGACAATTGACAGTTGACAGTTGACAATGCGAATCAAGAGTTGAACGCCCCAAAACCTTCCCCTACGGGGAAGGGGGACCGCCGCAAGCGGTGGTGGATGAGGGTGGTGCTCCGCGCAGCGAATCGAAATAATCGATTGCCGGTGGCAATCGCACCATAATCCATGTTCGATGATAGAGCGGTTCGTAGTAGCTGCGTGCTCGGCTCCCCTGAAAGGGGAGCTGTCAGCGAAGCTGACTGAGGGGTTCCGTGCCGAACATACAAATTCTGCCTACGGCAGAGGCTTTTCGTCCCGAAGGGACACCACAACTGTCAACTGTTCACTGTCAACTGTCAACTCGTATTTTCGAAGGCCATAAATTTTCACTTGAAAGGACCCATTCCCATGCAGTTTTTCTACTACTGCCTCTTCGTCGCGGGGATTGTTGCGGCGGATCAGATCACCAAGGCACTGGTTGTGGCCCATATCCCCCTTGGAGGGCATATGGACTTCTTGCCGGGCTTTCTGGACTTTACCTATCTGCGCAACACCGGCGCGGCGTTCTCCTCCTTTGAGGGGATGCAGTGGCTGTTTGCGCTGATTTTTCTGGCATTCACCGCCGCGCTTTTTTATGAATACTTCAAGAAAAGGCAGCCCTTTTCCGGCTTTGAGCGGTGGATGATCGCCGCCATCTACGCCGGAGGCCTGGGCAATATGATCGACCGGCTGCGGCTGGGCTATGTGGTAGACATGATTGAAACCCAGTTCATGGATTTTCCCGTGTTCAACGTGGCCGACTGCTTCATCACCTGCGGCTGCATTGCCCTGTTTGCCAGTCTGGCATTCTGCAACAAAGCCATTTGGAAGGACGAGAAAAAGAAATGATCCTTACCTGTGACCGGTCCGGCGAACGGCTGGACGCATTTCTCTCCCGGGCTCTGCCGGAAATCAGCCGCAGCGCCGCCCAGAAGCTCATCGCCGAGGGCAATGTGCTCTTAGACGGGAAGCCCGCCAAAAAAAATGACCGCCTGGAGCCCGGACAAACCGTCAGCGTCACCATTCCGGAACCCAGGCCCGTTGACGTGACCCCCACCGAAATGCAGCTGGACATCGTGTACGAAGACGAGGATGTGGCCGTCATCAACAAGCCCAAAGGGCTTGTTGTCCATCCGGCGGCGGGGCATCAGGACGACACTCTGGTGAACGGCCTGCTCTACGCCATGGGGGATAGTCTTTCCGGCATCAACGGGGAGCTGCGCCCGGGCATTGTCCACCGCATTGACAAGGACACCTCCGGTCTGCTTGCCATTGCCAAAAATGACCTGGCCCATGCGGTGCTGGCCTCCCAGCTGAAGGATCACACTATGGCGCGGACCTATGAGGCCATTGTCTGCGGCAATTTGAAGGAGGACAGCGGCACCGTAGACGCTCCCATCGGCCGCCATCCTACGGACCGGAAGAAGATGTGCGTCACCCAGCGGAATTCCAAGCCCGCCGTGACCCACTGGGAAGTGGTCAAGCGCTACCGGGGCTACACCCACATCCGCTGCCGCCTGGAAACGGGCCGCACCCACCAGATCCGCGTCCATATGGCCTACATCGGCCACCCCATTTTGGGGGACACGGTTTACGGCCACAAGAAGCCGGAGCTGGGCCAGGACAGCCAGTGCCTCCACGCCGGGGCTCTGTCCTTTCGCCACCCGAGAGACGGCAGACCCGTCCTGGTTTTTGCCCCACTGCCGGAGTATTTTACCAAGGTGTTGGAGAAATTGGAAAAGAGCTTCCCCTCCGGGGAAGCTGGCAGGGCGCAGCCCTGACTGAAGAGGGGTGTAATGAGCGAGAGCTGGTCGAATTTTCCCAGCGCTCTCGCCCGAAACGCCCCTCCTCAGTCTCGCTGACGCGAGCCGGCTCCCCCGAAGGGGAAGCTTTTGTACGAAGCTCTTCGCTTTGCGTGTATATTTTATCTATGCTCTCCCAGGAAGAACAGCGCCAGGGTACCCGGGCCGGAGTGGGAGCCGATGACGGCGCCTACGTAGTTGATGTAGATCTCCTTCACCCCGTACTGCTCCTTCAGCAGCCCTGCCAGGTACTCCGCATCCTCCCGGCAGTCGCCGTGGGAGATGAACATGACGGAGTTGTCGAAACCCGCGCCCAGCTCGGCAACCTTCTTGGCCATGGCCTGAATGGAGGCCTTCCGGCCCCGGGCCTTGCTGACGTTGATCAGGTGGCCCTCATTGTCCACATGGAGCACAGGCTTGATGTTCAGCATGGTGCCCATAATGGCCGTGGCCGCGCTGACCCGGCCGCCCCGCTTGAGATACATCAAGTCGTCCACCGTAAACCAGTGGCACAGGTGCAGACGGTTGTCCAGCAGCCACTGCTCCAGCTCCCCAAGGCTCAGGCCCTCGTCCCGCTTTTTGCAGGCATAGTAGGCAAGCAGGCCCTGGCCCAGAGAGGCGCACAGGCTGTCCACCACGGAGATGGTCCGCTCCGGATAGCGCTCCCGCAGCTCCTGAGCCGCGATACTGGCAGACTGGTAGGTGGTGGACAGGCCTGAGGAAAAGGCCAGCACCAGAATATCCTCGCCTTTTTCCAGCAGAGGCTCCATGATCTCCTGCCACTGCTCGGGATTCACCGCAGACGTGGTGGCTACCTCCCCGGCGCGCAGGTCGGCATACATATCCCGCAGGCTGTCGTCATTGCGGTCCGGATAGGTTTCCCCCCGAAAATTCACCGTAAGCGGCGCCGCAATAAGGCCCAGCGCCTCATATTTTTCTTTCGTAAAATCGCAGCCGGAATCGGTAATGATCTGATAGGACATCGTTTTCGCTCCTTATACTTTACTTTTTCCAGGGCTTTGCCCAGATCAGCAGGCAGGCCCACAAAAACAGGGACAGTGCCCAGGACCCGCAGCAGAGCATGGGGGCGGACACCACTGTGAGAACGCCATGGAGAAAATCTCCCAGCGCCGTGCTTCCGGTGGCCAGGACAATGTTCAGCACCAGCATCACAAGGGTTGCCCCCAGGGATACCGCGCTCAGAAGCCCAACGGTTTTCCGGGTCTTTCCCGCCGCCTTATACAAAAGCATCGCCGGAGGCAGAAAGAACACCAGGCTCAGCACCGTCAGCAGCGCCTGCAAGACCCCGGACCGCTCCGGCACAAATCCGAAAGCGGCGCATAGAATGAATAGCACAGCCCAGGCTGTATACAAAAATTTTCGGTTCATACTACCTCCTTATACGCTTGCCATTTTACCCGATTTTCCTGCAAAACACAAGAGGAAAAAAGTCTGGACACTGCCGGAGAAAGCTGGTATAATAATACACAACGTTGCCGGGAATCCTAGCCAACGGCGAAAGGGCCCGGAGAAGGAGCGTTTTCCTATGAAATGTCCTTACTGCGGAGATCAGGAAAGCAAGGTCATTGACTCCCGGCACTCCGACGACCTGAGTATTCGCCGCCGGAGAGAATGCTGCCGCTGCGGCCACCGGTTCACCACCTACGAAAGTGTGGAGAGCCAGCCGATCCTTGTGGTCAAGCGCAATGGGTCCCGGCAGAATTTCGACAAAAACAAGATCGTGAACAGCATGATCCGCGCCTTTGACAAGCGGCGTGCCGACATCGTAGAGCTGGAGCGCATTGCGACTGAGATTGAGCAGACCATCCAGAATTCCCTGGAGCGGGAGGTCACCACCGAGCGCCTGGGTGAGATGGTCATGGAGCGTTTGAAGCCCGTGGACGAGGTGGCCTACATCCGCTTTGCCTCCATCTATCACCAGTTCCAGGACGCAGGCAGCTTCATGCGGGAGATCAGCAAATACCTGGAGGAAAAATAATGCTAACAGCCACAACCCCTACGGAAGCGGCTCTGGATATTGAAGCTCTGAAAAAAGCCTTTGAAGACTTCGATCTGGCCACACTGCTTCCCAATCTGGACTCCATTTTCGGCAAGATCACCCTCATCTGCCGCATCTGCGTGCTGGTAGGGCCCATTCTTCTGCTGGTCCTGGGGCTTTCCTATCTGTTTCTGGCCCCCAAGGAGGCCAACTACTATCTGGGCTACCGCTGCTATTACGGCATGGGCAGCGTCCACGCCTGGCGCTTCACCCAGCGCATTGCCGGTATGGTTCTGGGAGGACTGGGGCTGGTGCTCACAGTGGTCATGACCGTCCTTTCCCTGGGCTTCGGCTCCATGGACATCAATGCCATGGTTTGGCGGACGGTGTGGTGCCTGGTCTGGGAGGCCGTGCTGAGTTTGCTGGCCACTCTGGCCATCAACGGCCTTGCCATGTACTGGTTTGACCGGAAGGGCGAGCTGAGAAGGCGGCCCAGGAATAAGGCATAGGCCGCAATACAAACGAAAAAATCGCGTTCCACCGCAACACCGCATTCCCGGTTTTCCGGGCTCTGCGGTGCTGCTTCCGTTTTGGAGGAATTTGTCATGACTAACTGGCTTCTTCGCACATTTATCAAGAATTCCGACCATCCCGAGGACCCCAAGGTCCGCGCCGCCGTCGGCATTCTCTCCGGCATTGTGGGGATCCTCTGCAATATTCTGCTCTTCGGCGGAAAGCTGGCCGTCGGACTGCTCACGCGGTCCGTGTCCATTACCGCCGACGCCATGAACAACCTGTCCGATGCCACCAGCAGTGTTGTCACCATGCTGGGCTTCCGACTGGCCGAACGGCCCGCAGACGAGGAGCATCCCTTCGGCCACGCCCGGTATGAATACCTGTCCGGCCTTGCGGTGTCCGCGCTGATCCTCATCATCGGCGTGGAACTGGCCAAATCCTCTCTGGACAAGGTACTCCACCCTGCCGCGGTGGAATTCGGCTGGACCACCGCCGCCGTGCTGGCGGGCTCCATTCTGGTAAAGCTCTGGATGTCCCTGTTCAATACAAAGCTTGGCAAAACCATCCACTCCGCTACCCTGGCCGCCACCGCCGCCGACAGCCGCAACGATGTGATCACCACCTCCGCCGTGCTTCTGGCGGCCCTGATCGAGCACTTCACAGCCTTCCGTGCCGATGGCTGGATGGGTCTGGCCGTGTCCTGCTTCATCCTCTACAGCGGCGTCGGCCTGGCAAAGGACACCATCTCTCCCCTGCTGGGCGAAAACGCCGACCCGGAGCTGCGGGAGAAGATCGTAGACAACATCCGGGCCTGCCCCAAGGTCCTGGGCTTTCACGACCTGATGGTCCATGACTACGGCCCCGGCCAGCGCTTCGCCAGTATCCACGTGGAGATGGACCGCCGGGAGGAGCCCATGGAGTGCCATGAGATCATCGACGACCTGGAGCGGGAGTGCCTGAAAAGCCACGGCGTCCACCTGGTCATCCACTACGACCCCATCGTCACCGACGACCCGGAGCTGGACCGGATGCACGTCCGGGTGGAGCAGTTGCTGCATACATACGACATCCGCCTGGGGGTCCACGACTTCCGCATGGTCCCCGGCAAGGGACACGTCAATCTGATTTTCGATGTGGTCCTGCCCACAGACCTGCGGGGCCAGGAGGCGGATATCACCGCCGCCCTGGAAAAAGCTCTGAATCAGAACTCCGGCGTGACCTATTACCCCGTGATCACCTTTGATCAGAGCAGCTTTAACTAGAACGCAAACAGGCTTCCCCTCCCGGCACAGCGTCGGGAGGGGGCCATATTTTACACATATTTTACTTTCATTTCCTTTCCGCCTTTACGTATTGGGTCTATAGTATCTCTGTAATATGGAGATAGAAGGAGGAAAAGAAAGATGAAGATCGATTTTAAGGCCAAGAAGGGCTTTATCTGCGATATGGATGGCGTTCTGTACCATGGAAATCGCATCCTGCCGGGTGCTGCGGAGTTTGTGCAGTGGCTCCAGCGGGAGAACAAGGAATACCTGTTTTTGACAAATAACAGCGGCATGACCCCAAAGGAGCTCCGGCAGAAGCTGGCCCGGATGGGACTGGAGGTGCCGGAGGAACATTTTTACACCAGCGCACTGGCCACGGCGGCCTTTTTGAAGGCACAGGCCCCGGGCTGCTCGGCCTTCGTCATCGGCGAGGCGGGGCTGCTGAACGCATTGTATGACGCGGGCATTACCATGAACGATGTGAACCCGGACTATGTGGTCATCGGCGAGGGCCGGACCTACTCTCTGGACACCCTGACCCGGGCGGTAAACCTGGTTTTGCAGGGGGCCAAGCTCATCGGTGCCAACTCCGATGTATCCGGCAATATTGAAAAGGGCATTGCCCCGGCCTGCCGGGCGCTGATCGCCCCGGTGGAAATGGCCACCGGCAAGCAGGCCTATTTCTGCGGAAAGCCCAACCCGCTGATGATGCGCACCGGCCTTCGGCTGCTGGGCTGCCACTCCGATGAGGCTGTCGTTGTGGGGGACCGGATGGATACGGACGTCATTGCCGGTATGGAAAGCGGCATCGACACGGTACTGGTCCTCTCCGGCGTCTCCGACCGGGACACCCCCAAGACCTTCGCCTACCAGCCCACCATGATCCTGAACGGGGTAGGAGATATCCCGGTGGAAGCGGAATGATACGCTCCCAAGCGCATGCCGTTGCGCTTTCCATAAGCAGAACATAGGGCGCGCTCCGCAGAGCGCGCCCTTGGCTTATCCGATTGTCTTACATAGCTATGCCGGGAATCATCCGGCACAGCTTTTCACAGCCAGATCATTCCCGGGAACACCGGTTATTCGAACATAATGTCCGGCCGTTTTTGATAGAGACGCTCCAGCTCTTCCAGCCGACGGCTTGCGCCCTCCGGATTCAACCGACGGAGCGCAGCAGCCAAAACGTTCAGAACCGCCGCAGCGGAGGATATGGTATTGATACCCGCTTCGTCCCGGTTGGAACCCGTCAGGAAGACCACATCCGCCTGATGCGTAATCTGTGCCTGTGGATTGTCGGTTACGAGAATGATGTAAGCCCCCCGTTCCTTAGCTGCCTGAACAAACTGAAAGGTCGACCGGCTGTGCCGGGCAAAGGATACCGCCACCACGACAGACTGCGCCGTCACCCGGAGCACGCCTGAGAAGAAAGTGTCTCCGTCCGGATCAACGGAATAGACCTCGCCCCTGTATTTGCCCAGGATTTCCTCGAACCAGAGTGCTGCCGGATACATTGTCCGCCCGGCAACAGCAAAGACCTTGTCAGCATCCCGCAGGCACTCTGCAGATGCATCTACCCTCTCGGTATCCAGATTCTGTTTCGTCTGCTGCAGAATCTCAATCTCCCTGTCAAGCAGCTGGCTGCAAGGCGTTGAAGGCGCTCCCGGCCCCTCTTCCCGAAAGTTTCCGTTAAGAATCCCCTGGCGAAGCGACTTCTGCATGGAAGAAAAGCTGTCATATCCCAGAGAATACGCAAAACGTATGACCGTTGTCTCACTGACATTGGCCGTGCGGCTGATTTGAGCCAACGTTGCATAGCTGCTTTCATCCAGATGTGTCAAGATATAGGTACCAACCTTACGCTGGCCAATGGACAGACTGTCCAGTTTGCTTTTGAGCCGATCTTCGAATCCCATAAGGCATCCTCCATTCCACTTTGCCTTTATTATACCGGATCTGTCCCGGAATTGCAAGCAAATGGGAAGAAGGTATTCGGGCGGCTCATTCGGGATCCCACTCCTTTGCGGTTTCAATGAGCAGGTCGCGAATCCTTTTGTGATTGCGGCCTTCCAGCGACATGACACATATCACGGTATCTCTTTTCGGCATGACAAGGCAGTATTGCCCATAATTCCCGGAGCAAAGGAATGTATCCGGAATTTCTGTCATCCAGAACTGATAGCCGTAACCATAGGATTGCGGCGTACCCTCCGGATAGCGATTTTGGGTTTCTACCTGTTTGCGGGTCGCTGCGGCCATATATTCGGCAGGCACCAGCTGTCTCCCTTGGTAGCGGCCGCCTTCCAACAGCATTTGTCCGAAGTTTCCAAACTCATCAATTGTCAGATACAAGCCGTTTGCCGCGTAGCAATGTCCTTTGGGGCAGAGCGTCCAATCCGGATTTCCGATTCCAAGCGGTTCAAACAGTCGGTGCCGCAAATACTCCAGCATATTTTCCCCCGCCCGCGTTTCGATCAGCGCGTTCAGAATATAGGTATTGAAGTTGCTGTAAAGAAATTTGGTCCCGGGTGTATCCGAAAAATCCGCATGGAAAAAGTAGGAGATCCAATCCTGCACCCGGTAGCGTTCCGGATCGTCGGTAAAAAACAGTGCAGACGCAAGGCCGGATGTCATTGTAAGCAGGTGAATGACACGCAGCTGCTCCAGCTGCGGGGAAAGAACAGCGGGCAAATATGCTTCAAATGCTTTGCACACGGATTCGTCCAGTGAGATTAGCCCCTCGTGCAAGGCAATTCCGGTGCCTGCAGAAACAACGGACTTGCTGACAGACATCATGTTCAGGCGTGTTTTTTTGGGAAATGCCTGATAATCTTCGGTAACAACGCCGCCGGTTCGCACCTGGGCGTAGATTACATTCAGATTTTCACTCTGAACACGGCGGAGAAACGGTTCTAAATACTGTGACATAGCGCGGGTTCCTTTCGATCAGAGCCGGATAAACTGTGCAATCGTCGCCAGAACCATCGCTGCGACCGACCAAAGCGCAAAGAGCTTTGCAAAGAACTTATACCACTGGCCCAGGTTGATATTGGCCGCACCGATGACGCCCATCAGGGAAGCGGCCGTCGGAATCATGAAATTGCTGAATCCGTCGCCAAAGTTGAATGCCAATACGCACGTTTGCCGCGTGATGCCCAGGATATCGCACAGAGGAAGAAAAATTGGCATAACGACCGCCGCCTGACCACTTCCGGAGGTGATGAAGCAATTGACCAGACTGTTCAGGATATACAGGATCGAAGGCTGAAGCACTGAAGGGAAGAAGGTGAAGGCCGAAACCATGGAATTGACCACCGTGTCAACGATCATGCCGTCCTTCATTACAGCAGAAATCGCACCTGCAATGCCAATCATCAGGCCGGTTGTCATGCACTTGGACGCACCTTTTGCAAACTGGGAGGCGACCTCGTTCAGCGTAAAGCCTCCGATCAGTCCACCGACAACAGCGGAAAACATGGACATTCCGCAAACCTCGGGATTTCCCCAGCCATGAAGCAGACTGCCGCTGACGGTGATGACCAGATTGGCAAAGAATACGGCAATCACGCCCCAGTGCCGCAGGGTGACTTTCACCTCAACGCCGTCAACCGCTTCCGCCTGGAGATCCTGCTTCTCACGTGCTTCGCATTCCAGATCATAAACAATGCTGGCAGTGGGGTCACGCTTGACCTTTTTCGCATACCGGAGAAGATATACCGCACTGAGAATGAAAATGACGACGGCGCAGAGCGCACGGAACTGGAAGCCCGAAAATTTGGGAAGGCCCGCCAGATCCTGCGCCACGGCCGTAATGGACATGGAGGCAATGCCGCAGCTAAAGGTTCCGCCCACGCTCAGGATAATCAGGGCCGCGCCGCACATAGCGTCATATCCGCACATACGGCACAGCGTAACAATCAACGGGACATAGGCAATATACCGGCTGGAATTTGTGTTGATGCCCAGCAGTGCGAACAGCATCATAAGAATCAGAAGCGCCAGCTGCTCCTTCCCACGCAAACGGGTGATGGCCTTATTCAGCGCAACGTTAAACGCGCCTGTAGCCAGCAGGACTTCAATGGATGCCGTACCGATAATGACCATAAAGATCGTGGATGCGGCATTTACAATGGCCTTATAGATGTAAACCGGGATTTTCTGGAACGACACGGCATGGCGCTCGACAAAATGGAACGAGGACGGGTCTACAATGGTTTGTTTTGTTGCTTCATCCACAACGCGGTCATAGCTGCCTGCCGGAACCAGGTACGTCAGCAAAACAGCAAAAATTACCAGTCCGACCAGAATCACAAACACGTGGGGGACGCTGAATTTCTTTTTCACGCGAGTACTCTTCTCTTTCATAGTTGCCTCCTGTTGCATAGTAGAATTAATTACTTTCATTTTCGCTTTCTGAATGAATGTAATGCTACTATACACGGAAGACACGCAAAAATCAATCTGCGTAATTGTCAAAAAATATCTGATATTTTTGTATATAATGGCAGCTTTCGCCTTTTTGCATTTCTACCTTTCTTTTCTCGTATAGTAATTTTTACTCTATTTACGACATGAATTTTGGAGAAATTGCGAATGGATTTTTCCTGCGCAGGTGTTATACTGATGGCATCAGCTTTACGAATGAATGAATCTACCCGAAGGAGCGCGCAGAATGAAATTTCTGTTTATCGGCAACAGCCATACCTTTCGCAACGATATGCCTCACATTTTTCAGATGATCTGCGAGAAAAACGGCATAGACGCCCAGGTTACCATGCTTGCACATGGCGGGAAAACCCTGGCCTTCCATCAGGCGGAGCCGGAGGTCCGGTTTAATATCCTGTATGGGAACTATGATTACATCATCCTGCAGGATCGTCAAAAAGACTTTTCCCCGGACGGTGCACTGGAGGCCGGGACCGCCATCGACCAATTCATTCAGCAAACCCCATCCAAAAAGATATTGTACATGCCTTGGACGGTACCGCAGGAAAAGATGCTTCAAGCTCAGGTCGCAGGAGGGTACTACCGTCTTGGTCGGGCAATTCATGCCTCCGTTGCGCCGGTGGGGCTGCTTTGGTGGGAATACATGGATCGCCACCCCGGTGAAAATCTGTTTATGGACGACAACCGGCACGCAACACCGAAGGGGTCCACACTGGCTGCCTATACAATTTACCAGACGATTTTCGGAGAACCGGCCGTCATACTCAAACCGGAGGACAGCGATATCACAGCGCTTGTGAATGCCCGCATAAAGGAATATGTATCCGAACAGTACATCGCATCTTTATGATCCGAGTCCCGATTGAGACAACACAGCACAAAAAACCGCCCCGTAGTTTCCTACGGGGCGGCCATTTTTTCAATTTAGGCTTCCAGGTTGATGCCGGTCTCCTTGTTGAAGACGTGGCAGACGTTGCCGTTGAAGGTGAACTTCACGGCAGCACCGGCAGTCAGGGCAGCAACCTCAGCGCCGGTCATGTTCATGGTGGAGACCACCAGGACCACATCGCGGCCCATAGCGGTGACGTGCAGATGCACGGTGGAACCCATCATTTCGGAGACATCGACCTTGGCGTCAATGCCTTCCTGGCTCAGCTCGATGTGCTCGGGACGAACGCCCAGGACCACATCCTGCGCAGCAACGTTGTTCTTGGCCAGCTTGGCCTGCTTCTCTTCGGACAGCTCGACGGTGATGCCGCCCACCTGGACAGCGTACTTGCCGTTATTCTTAACCAGCTTGGCATCGAACAGGTTCATCTGAGGGGTGCCAATGAAGCCGGCGACGAACAGGTTGTAGGGGTGGCTGAACACTTCCTGAGGCGTGCCGATCTGCTGGATGAAGCCGTCCTTCATGATGACGATCCGATCGCCCAGGGTCATAGCCTCGGTCTGGTCGTGGGTAACGTAGATGAAGGTGGTGTTGATGCGCTGACGCAGCTTGATGATCTCAGCACGCATCTGGTTACGCAGCTTGGCGTCCAGGTTGGACAGAGGCTCGTCCATCAGCATGACCTGGGGGTTCCGAACGATAGCACGGCCGATGGCAACACGCTGACGCTGACCGCCGGACAGAGCCTTGGGCTTACGGCCCAGGTACTGGGTGATGTCCAGGATCTCGGCGGCTTCCTTGACCTTCTTGTCGATCTCTTCCTTGGAAGCATGGCGCAGCTTCAGAGCAAAAGCCATGTTATCATAAACAGTCATATGGGGGTACAGAGCGTAGTTCTGGAAAACCATGGCGATATCGCGGTCCTTAGGAGCCACGTCGTTGACCAGGCGGTCGCCGATGTACAGCTCGCCGTCGGTGATGTCTTCCAGGCCGGCGATCATACGCAGGGTGGTGGACTTACCGCAGCCGGAGGGGCCGACCAGGACGATGAATTCCTTGTCCTTGATGTCCAGATTGAAGGCCTGCACAGCGACAACGCCTTCGTCGGTGATCTGAAGATTGGTCTTCTTAGCGGGTTCTTCGCCTTTCTTCTTCTTTTTCTTCTTGGCGTCGTCGCCGTTAAAGGGGTAGACTTTCTTGATGTTCTTCAGGGTTACACTTGCCATTGTTTTCTGACTCCGGACATACTGAATTCTCAATGTATGCCCTCGCGATCTGCCGGGTAAAACAGCAGATGCATTACGACAGGTCTCCACACTGCCGCACCGTGAGTCTGACGGGGGTTCCTCCTTTATTTTAGCGGAATTGGAACTATTTTTGTGGAGTAGTACCATTCCACCGGAATGCTACCATGATACCATACTTTGGAGCTTGACGCAATGGTACAGGTTGCTGTTTTTTTATGGGCAAAATTAGGCAATTTGACAATGCACTGGTAAATTACAGCTTCCGCAGGGCATCCACCAGGGCGGTTTTGGAGGCGGTTTTGTCATCCTTGACCTTGATGACCCGGGCGGGACATCCGGCAACCACGGTATTAGGGGCCACATCCTCCACCACCACGGCTCCGGCGGCTACCACCGCATCATGGCCGATGCGGCAGCCCTCGATGACCACGGCGTTGGCTCCGATGAGCACGTTGTCCTCCACAATGACGGGGGTAGCGGAAGCGGGCTCCACCACCCCGGCCAGCACGGCCCCGGCACCCACATGGCAGTGCTTGCCCACGGTGGCCCGGCCCCCCAGCACCGCGCCCATGTCGATCATGGTGCCCTCGCCGATGACCGCGCCGATGTTCAGAATGGCACCCATCATGATGACGGCGTTTTTCTCAACGGTCACCTGCTCCCGGATGATGGCGCCGGGCTCAATGCGGGCAGGGATATTCTTCATGTCCAGCATGGGAATGGCGGAGTTGCGGCAGTTGTTTTCGATCTCGATGTGCTCAAATTCGTGGCTCTCCAGGATGGGGCCCACGTCCTTCCAGTCACCGAAAACGATTTTGCACTTCTCCCCTGCCGGAAACTCCCGGCAGCCCGGGAAGGAAACCGGCTCCTTTTCCCACACATAGACCTTTACAGGGGTCTTCTTCTCCGCATCGCGGATATAGGCGATGATCTGTTCTGCATTCATCATGGTTAAATTCTCCTTTGCAGCGGGTCTCTTTTCTCCTTATCCTACCACTTTTTCGGAAAAAGCACAAGGGCAAATTGACACCGCCCCGGGAATGGAATATAATAAGGAAAAACTACCCGGAGGCGTTTACTATGCAACTGATTGAAGACCGCCGTGCCCTGCACCGTATCCCCGAGCTGGACAGGCAGCTCCCCCAAACCATGGCATATCTCCGTGCTTCTCTGGAAAAGCTGAACTGCAAGGTCTTTTCCCCCATGGAAAGTGCCCTGTGCGCCTTCTTTGACTTTGGGCAGAAGGATGCCATCGCCTTCCGGGCAGATGCGGATGCCCTGCCCATCCAGGAGCGGAACAAGGTGGACTACCATTCCCAGCACGAGGGCTGTATGCACGCCTGCGGCCACGACGGCCATATGGCAATTCTTTTGGAACTGGCCCGCCGTCTCAGTGAGAAAAAGAGCTTGCCCCACAATGTGCTGCTGGTGTTCCAGCCCGCCGAGGAGACCACCGGCGGGGCCAAGGATATCTGTGCCACCGGCGTATTCCGGGCCCATAAGGTCCAGGCGATTTTCGGCCTGCACCTGTGGCCCCAGCTGCCTGAGGGCATAATCGCCAGCCGGAAAAACGAGATGATGGCCCGGTCCTGCGAGGTCCGGGTGGACGTCTACGGCAAGACAGCCCACATTGCCAAGGCCAGTGAGGGCATTGACGCTCTGGCCGCCGGTGTGGAATTCTACCAGCGGGTCATGAAGCTGGAGGGAGCCCTGCCCAAGAACATCTTCCGCCTGCTGAAATTCGGCAAATTCCAGAGCGGCACCGTGTGCAATGCATTGTCAGATCACACCCATATGGAGGGGTCTCTCCGGGCCTTCCAGGACGAGGTGTTCTATTCCATCCGAGCAGGCATTGTCTCCATTGCCAAGGATATCGAGCGGGCCTATGGGGCCACTGTCAATGTATATATGACGGAAGGCTACCCCGCCGTCATGAACCCGGCGGACCTGCACAACCGGGTGCGCAAAACCGTGGGCTTCTTCGAACTGGACAAGCCCACCATGACCGCCGAAGACTTCTCCTGGTATCAGAAATCCCTGCCGGGCATGTTCTTCTTCCTGGGTGTGGGGGATACCTCTGCCCTCCACTCCGATACCTTCAATTTTAATGAAGAAGTCCTTGTGAAAGGCGCCGATTTCTTCGAGGAATTGGCGGAGAAATTCCAATGATGCCGATTAACCACCATCTGGACCCCCTGGAGCGCAGCGGCATTCGGGTGTTCACCAATCTGGCCAAGGCCACCCCGGACTGCCGGATGCTCACCATCGGCGAGCCGGACCAGGCTACCCCGGAGCCCATCCGTCAGGCGGCGCTGGAAGCCCTTTCCCGGGGGGAAACCCACTATGCCCCAAACCAGGGCACGGCCTCTCTGCGCTCCGCCATTGCCGCCTTTGAAACGAACCGGGGAAGACCCACTGCCCCGGAAGAGGTACTGGTGACGGTGGGGGCCACCCAGGCCCTGTATACCGCCCTCACCGGCATCCTGAACCCCGGGGACCAGGTGATCATCCCAACACCCGCCTTCTCCCTGTATGCCACCATTGTCACGGCGGCAGGAGCCGAGCCGGTCTTTCTGGATGTGAGCAAAACGGACTTCCAGATTACGGAGGAAGCCCTGAATGCCTGCCTGACGGAGAAGACGAAGGCCATCGTCCTCAATTCCCCCTGCAATCCCACGGGGGTCATTTTGAGGGAGAGCAGCCTGGATACCGTCGCCCGGGCGGTGCTGGGAAGAGAGATCTACCTGATCTGTGACAACGTCTACGACAAGCTGGTCTATGCCCCCTGCGGCGACCTGACGCGGCAGGAGGACTTGCGCCCCCAGACCATCCTCTGCCAGAGCTTCTCCAAGCCCTATGCCATGACCGGCTGGCGGGTGGGGTATCTCATCTGCCCGGAAGAATTGCTCTCCCGGCTGCTGCTGCTCAGCGCGGCGGAGATTGCCGCCGTGCCCACCTTCTTGCAGGCAGCAGCGGAAGCGGCGCTGGAAGTTGATACGGAGCCGGTGCAGCTTCTGTACCGGAGAAGAAGGGACTATGTCTGTTCCCGCCTGGACCGTATGGGCCTTTCCTACCCGCAGCCGGAAGGGGCCTTTTATGTGTTCCCGGATATCTCCCAATTTGGCATTCCCTCCTGGCAGTTCTGCGAACGCATGATCCGGGAGGCAGGCCTTGCCGCCGTGCCCGGCGTGTGCTTCGGGACAGAGGGCTATATCCGCCTGTCCTATTGCTACAGCGACCGGGAACTGCAAGAGAGCCTGGACCGGCTGGAAGGGTTTGTGAAAAGGCTGGGTGAATAAAAGACGGCCAGCCTTGACGATTCAAGCCGGTCGTGGTATAATCACTATGAAAAGAGCACTACCGATAAGCGGTCTGCTCTTGTTACAGGTTAATCATGATAGAGAAACCGTCACTTGGCAGAGTGGCGGTTTCTGCGTTTTACAGTGATTGTGATGGTTAAAGAACCAATATGTACAGTCAAAGTAATCGGCATAAAGCTCACCCCCTTAGGAAGGAGTGTAGCAGACCGCCTATCCCGTTTTATGGTAATGCTCTTCCCGTCCTTTCGGACAAGCCGATTTTAGCAGAAATAGAGTACTATGTCAATTCTTGCCGATGCATATCCACGACAATTGTTTGGAAAGAATACCTGCGAAGAAATGGAAACGGTCCGGAAGAAGGGGAAAGCAAAAAAACGCATTGACATTTCCACATCCCCATGGTAAACTGAGAGAATAGAAAAAATAACAAGGAGGAAACTTCCATGAAGCATATTCAGACCATCGAGACCCGCAATCTGTGCCAGAGCGCCAAGAACGGCGGCTGCGGCGAGTGCCAGACCTCCTGCCAGTCTGCCTGCAAGACCAGCAGCGGCATCGCCAACCAGAAGTGCGAGAACAAGAATAAGTAATTTATTTTTGAAGAGAATGCCGCCTGATTGGGCGGCATTTTTCATGCAGAAAGGAAAACTATGATCCATCAGTACCAATTAAACGGCTATAATATTGTCCTGGACGTATGCTCCGGCTCCGTCCATGTGGTGGACGAGGCGGCCTATGACCTCATCGGCCTTTACGAGGACCATTCCCGGGAAGCGGCCATTGACGAAGTCTCCGCCAAGTACCCCGCCCTCGACCGGGCAGAGCTGGAGGAGTGCTACGACGATATCACTTCCCTGAAGGACGCGGGCAAGCTCTTCACCCCGGATACCTTCGCCCCCATGGCGGGAGAGCTGAAGGCCCGGACCTCCGGCGTGGTCAAGGCCCTGTGCCTGCACATTGCCCACACCTGCAACCTGAACTGCTCCTACTGCTTTGCCTCCCAGGGCAAGTACCATGGAGACCGGGCCCTCATGTCCTTTGAGGTTGGCAAGCAGGCCCTGGACTTTTTGATTGCCCACTCCGGCACCCGGAAGAATCTGGAAGTGGACTTTTTCGGCGGCGAGCCGCTGATGAACTTTGACGTGGTCAAGCAGCTGGTGGCCTATGCCCGCAGCATCGAGAAGGAGGCGGGGAAGAACTTCCGCTTCACCCTGACCACCAACGGCGTGCTCATCGACCAGGATGTCATCGACTTCTGCAACAAGGAAATGAGCAACGTGGTTCTGAGCCTGGACGGCCGGAAGGAGGTCCATGACCGGTTTCGGGTGGACTATGCGGGCCACGGCAGCTACGACAAGATCGTCCCCAAGTTCCAGGAGCTGGTCCGCCAGCGGGACGGTAAAAACTACTATATGCGGGGCACCTTTACCCACCACAACCCGGACTTCCTGGAGGACATCAAGACCATGCTGAACCTGGGCTTTACGGAGCTCTCCATGGAGCCTGTGGTCACCGCCAAGGGAGACCCCTCGGGCCTGACGGAGGAGGACCTGCCCATCCTCATGCAGCAGTATGAGGACCTGGCCAAGCTCCAGCTGGAGCGCTACAAAGAGGGTCGGCCCTTTACCTTCTACCACTATATGATCGACCTCACCGGCGGCCCCTGCATCTACAAGCGCATCTCCGGCTGCGGCAGCGGAACGGAATATATGGCCGTGACCCCCTGGGGCGACCTGTACCCCTGCCACCAGTTCGTGGGCGAGGAGAAGTTCAAGCTGGGCAACATCTGGGACGGGGTCACCAACACAGAAATCCAGCAGGAATTCGCCTCCTGCAATGTCTATGCCCGGCCCGACTGCCATGACTGCTGGGCGCGGCTCTACTGCTCCGGCGGCTGCGCTGCCAATGCCTACCATGCCACAGGCAGCGTCAAGGGCGTGTATGAATACGGCTGCAAGCTGTTCCGCAAGCGCATGGAGTGCGCCATTATGGTGCAGGTTGCGGAAAAGCTGGGAGATCAGGCGTGATTTCCACACCGGTCTGTGATTTCGTCCGGGCCTACGCCGCATCCGCCCCTGTCCGGCTCCATATGCCGGGCCACAAGGGCCGGGGGATACTGGGCTGCGAAAGCCTGGATATCACGGAGATTCGGGGGGCGGACGACCTGTACCACCCGGAAGGCATCCTTGCCCGGAGCGAAGAAAACGCCTCCCGGCTCTTCGGCTGCCGGACGGTCTACTCCGCAGAGGGCTCCAGTCTGGCCATTCGGGCCATGCTGTATCTGGCCTATACCCGCTCCGGCTGCAAGGGGAGATGCCTTGCGGGGCGGAATGCCCACAAGAGCTTCCTACACACGGCGGTGCTGCTGGATTTTCCCATCTCCTGGCTCTGGGCTGGGGACAGCTACCTGAGCTGCCCCGTCACCGCCGAAACCGTGGAAGCGGCCATTCTGGAAGAAAAAGAAAAGCCCTTTGCCGTCTATCTGACCAGCCCCGACTACCTGGGCAATCTGGCCCCCGTGGGAGAAATCGCGAGCGTGTGCCATCGGCATGGGGTGCCCCTGCTGGTGGACAACGCCCACGGGGCTTACCTGAAATTCCTGCCCCGCTCCCTGCACCCAATGGATCTGGGGGCGGACCTGTGCTGCGATTCTGCCCACAAGACGCTGCCGGTGCTCACCGGCGGGGCCTATCTGCATATGACTTCTGACTATACAGCAGAGGACGCCAAGGCCGCCATGGCCCTCTTTGGCTCCACCAGTCCATCCTGGCTGATTTTGCAGTCCCTGGATGGGGCCAATCCGCTTTTGGAGCGCCTGCCCGGGGACATTGCAGCCCTTGCCCCGCATATTGCTGCCCTGAAAGGGGCGCTTCTGGCCCACGGCTTTGCTCTGGTGGGGGCGGAACCCCTGAAAATCGCCGTTCATGCTGCCAAATTCGGCTATTCCGGGGAGGAAATGGCGGAAATTCTGGAAAAGCAGGGCATTTTCTGCGAATTTGCGGACAGGGATTTCCTCGTCTTCATGCTCACCCCCCGGAATACCCCGGAGGAGCTGGACCGCCTGCGCGCCGCCCTCTGCGCCCTGCCCCGGGGCGCGCGGCAGGAGATGCCGCCCATTGCCCTTGCCCGCCCAAAAGCTGCGTGTCCCCCCCGCCAGGCGGCCTTTGCCCCCCGGGAAACGATTCCGGTGGAAAACAGCCTTGGTCGGGTTCTGGCCCTGGCCAACGTCAGCTGCCCCCCGGCGGTGCCCATCGTCATGTGCGGCGAGGAAATCGACGAGGCCGCCCAGGAGGCCCTCCGCAGCTGCGGCATAGAAGAGGTCACAGTGATAAAGGCTTCTCCCTCGGGTGTGGCAGCTATGCAACAAAAAGTGGGGCTGGCTCGGCGCAGCCGAACCTGAGGAAGGGTGTCCTGAGCGAGAATAGCGGAAAAGTACGAATATCCCCATCATCAAAAACAGAATGATGGGGATATTTTTGTTATTCAGATAGCAGCCAATCGGCAATATCCAGTATTTCAATGCCCTCATAGCTGTATTTTGGATGCTTTGTCCTTGCAAGAATCATTTTCGGATAGGCGTCTCTGATTTGAAGCAGGGGAGCGCACTCCCTTTCAAATGTTTCCTGCCCGGAAATATTATCGCTTACCTGAATATAGATTTTCTCGCTGCCTCTTTGCGCAACAAAATCTACTTCTTTTTGATAGAGTTTTCCGACGTAAACGTCATAGCCACGGCGAAGAAGCTCAATGCAGACCATGTTCTCGTAGATTCTGCCGTAATCGATATTTCTGCTGCCAAGAATTGCGTAACGGATACCCGTATCGCACAGATAGAACTTTTCGGAGTTTTCAAGGTATCTTTTCCCGCGGATATCATAGCGTCGGATGTCATAAAATAGGAAAGCATTACATAGATACTTGATATATCTACCTATTGTCACATGGTTTGTAGGCGTTTCGTTTGCCGTTAATTGCTGACTGACTTTGTTGGGCGAAGTCAGGTTGCTGATATTGTCCATCAAAAATTCACTTAATCGCTGTAAAACCAACGTATCAGGCAATGCGTATTTCTGCACAAGATCTCTTGTGACGATTGTTTCATAGACTTCTTTAATATAGTTTGTTCGATCTTTTTCGGTCTTATAGGCATAGGACCCGGCCAAACCACCCTTCATGGAATATTCTTCGAAAAGTTGATCCCTGTTATTTATATTGCTATAATACTGACAATACTCCTGAAAACTGAAGGGAAATACATGAATTTCAATATATCGTCCTGTAAATAGCGTTGCCAGGTCAGCACTCAGCAGAAAAGCGTTGGAGCCTGTTATATAGATATCATACTTTCCCTTGGAATAAAGACTGTTGATTGCCAGCTCAAACTTCGGACACATTTGAACTTCGTCAACAAACAAGTAATTGGTTTTCCCTTTCTTGTAATGCGCCTCTGCATACTTATGGAGCGCGTGGTATTCCTTGATCTCTTCAAATTCCAGATCCATAAAATCAATAAAAATAATATTGATATTTTCAAGGTTTTCCAGATACTCGATATATGCCTGCATCAGTTTGGATTTTCCGGAACGCCGAATGCCGGTAATGATTTTTATGTCAGGCGTTCCATTTAAAGCAATGATGCGTTCCAGGTATTGCTTCCTTTCAATCGTTTTCAATTCAGCCACCCACTTTCAAAAACTTAAATTTTTTTAATTTTTGAAACTGTATATATTATAACCCCCCTTGATAGTGTATGCAATAGGCCCAGTTTCAAAAACTAAAATTTTTTTGGCTTCCGAAACTGAAAAGCAATTCCATCTGAAAGAAAATCAACTTCTTTACGGAATTCTTAAATTTTCGGAACCCTCTTGCGAAAAAGTAGAACCTGTGCTATATTGATTTTGCAAAGAGAAAGTTACTTAAAACGCTTTGAGGACGAATAAGGAGGTAGCTTTTTATGAAAAGACGTATTTTGAGCCTGCTGCTGGTTTTGACGCTGTTGCTGGCCCTGCCCTTTGCCGCGGCGGCGGATGAGACAAAAAAAGTAACGCTTACGTTGACGAAGGACACATGGACCTATACGGATACGGTAACGTTCTCCGTGAAAGGGCCGGGCGGCGAAGATGTACCGAACGGTGAAGTGGTAGTTCACCACGACGTGAACAAAGTCTCCCGCTGTGTGAATAACGGTGTGGCAAAGATTTCAGCAAGTGAGCTTGTTTCCGGGCTTGGGCTTACCCTGGACCAGGAGACGGAGATCATCGTTAACTATGCACCGGGCTCTGGCTCCAATTATGAGCCGACAAGCGACCAAACCTTAAGTATTACCGTGAACAAAGGCGTTTTGACCAGGGTCGAGATGACGGGCTATACGGGCTACGAATACGGAAAACCTGCAAGTGATTTTAGGATCAGCAATGTTTCCGAAGGCGCGAGCGTTTTGGAAACCAAGTTCCGCGATGCGAAAGAAGCAGAACTGACCGGCAATTTTGAAGAGAAGGCATATGCGCTCTGGGTAAGACTGGGCGCCACGGGCAACTACACGCTCCCGAACAATCCAGAGAATCTTGCGGTCACTTTGAATGGCCAGTCAGCAAACGTAAAGGACGGCTGGTTTGTTTTCCAGCTGGAGCCGTTGGTTCGGAGCTTTACTGTGACATTCACCACTGCCCACGGCACAGCACCCAATCCGCAGACCGTGCAGAGGGGCGGAAATGCCACGGAGCCGAAACTTCCTGATGAAGAGGACCACGCCTTCAAGGGCTGGTATACAGACAGAGAATGCACAACGCCTTTCGATTTTGCGCAGACGCCGATTAACAACGACATTACCCTCTACGCTAAGTGGGTAAACAGATACACCGTGTTTTATAAGGACGGTGGCCATGGTCAGAGCACCATGCCCGCTGACGAGAAGGTGGAAGAGGGCAAGTATGCAACAAGGCCCACCGACCCCACCGAAAAGGGTTGGATTTTCAAGGGCTGGTACGAAAAGGACGACTACATTGGCGATGTCTTTGACTTCGAAAAAACGCAGATCACACAGGACATCACGCTTACTGCCCGCTGGGCACAGGCTTTTACCGTGAAGTTTGACACCAACGGTCACGGCCACGCCACGGTGCCTACCGACCAGACCGTGGAGCTGAACGGCAAGGCTGCAAAGCCCACCGACCCAACGGACGGCGACTATTCCTTCCAGGGCTGGTACACTACGGCGGAGTGCAGCACCACTTTTGATTTCAGCACCCCCATTACCGGGGACACCACCGTCTACGCCAAGTGGGTGAAGAAGCCCATTGTGAGCTTCAACACAAACGGTCACGGCACCGCCCCTACCCGCCAGACCGTGGAGCTGAACGGCAAGGCCACGAAGCCTGCCGACCCCACCGCCGAGGGCTACGTCTTCCGGGGCTGGTACACCACGGCGGCCTGCACAACGGAATTCGATTTCAATACCCCCATTGCGGCGGACACCACCCTGTATGCCAAGTGGGATGAAATCTACACCGTGACATTCAATGTGGGCGGCCACGGCACTGCCCCCGCTCCCCAGAAGGTGGAAAACGGCAGCAAGGCCACCAAGCCGGAAAATCCCACCGCAAAGGGCTGGCGCTTTGACGGCTGGTACACGGACGAGAAGTGCACCGCAAGATATGACTTCGACAAGGCCGTCACCGCAAACACCACCCTGTACGCCAAGTGGACCCAACTGTTCACCCTGACCTTCGAGACCAACGGCGGCACCAAGATCGACAGCGTGGAGGCTCCGGACGGAAGCCTGGTGTATCTTGGCAGCTACAAGCCCACCAAGTCCGGCTACTATTTCGTGGGCTGGTATACCGACAAGAACCTGACCCGGACCAGCCGGGTGGGCTATGTGCGCATGGACGGAAACAAGACCGTCTATGCCAAGTTCGCTGTGGCCGACAAGACCAACCCCAAAACCGCCGACCCCGCCCTGCCGGGCCTTGCCCTGGCCGTGCTGAGCTTCAGCACCGTGGGCCTGGCTGCATTGGGCATTCAGAAGCGGAAGTAACTCCGGAAAAACCAAAACAGGGGCGGCAATTCAGCCGTCCCTGTTTTTTCATGTTCATCTTTCTTTCGCCTGCTCCCACAGGTTGTCCTGCCGGGTGCGGAAATCGGTGAGGGAATAATTTGCTTTCAGATAGGCCCCCATATACCGGGCGATCTTGGCGGCTCCGGAGGCGTTCAGGTGGCCGGTGTCGCTGAAATCCGAGGCCTCATCCAGGCCCATTTCCTCTATATGGTCATATAGGTTAACATAACCGCATCCGTAGGCCTCGGCAAAGGAACGCAGGTAGTCCGCATAGACGTTGGTTCCCTGCCAGGGGATGGTGCAGAGCACCGGCTGAATGCCGTTTTCCTGGCACAGCTCCACGATCTCAGCCAGCAGCATGGCTGCTTCATCCTGGAGGGGCTGCTGGGGCAGAAGTGTCTGGTCCGGAATTTCCACAGGGGTCACGGCACCGGAAACGGAGTAACCCATGGTTTTCCGATAGTCATCCCCGCTCTGGGCCGGGCTGCGGAAGGACGCTTCGGACAGATTGACCCAGTTCTCATGGAATGCGGCCAATGGCATAAAATAGGAAAGATACCGCTCTTTGTGATAGGGGCCGAAGCTCTGGCGCAGATAGGTCAGCTTGTCCTTCATCCAGGGGATGGCGGTGGTATAGTAGATCTCTCCGTCCATATTCATGTCCTGCTTCCAGGTGTTCACATTGAAGGTGTCGATGAGCACCACCTTGGGGTGCTGGGTGCGCAGAGCGTCCTTCAAAAACAACAGGGTGGTATTCAGCTCCTGCCAGTTGCAGCCGTAATTATAGGCCCCGATGCCGTATTCATCATACATGGTCATGGTGTCCAGGCCCAGCCACATGTGGCTGGAGCCAAAGCCCATAACCTCCACGGAATTTTCCGGCAGGGTGTGGAAGGTCTCAATGGCGGTCACCGGGGAATCCGTATCCACCGGCCGCAGCAGGACGTTCAGCCGGGCAATGCCCAGAGCCACCAGAACCAGAACGGCCAGGCAGCTCAGAATGTTTCTTTTCTTCATGGCCGCCCTCCTAGAACTGGAAATAGATAAAGCTGGCCTGATTGAAGCCAGGGCCCCATTTGCCGAAAACCAGCAGGGCCAGAATGGCGGCGGCGATCAGAACGATCCTGGCCCACCAGTCCTGCCCCAGCAGCACCCGGTGGAGCGCCAGGCCCCGGCGCTTGCACAGGTCCGCCAAAAGCAGCAGGCCAATGCCCAGCAGCATCAAAGTGAAATTCTTCCGGTCCAGCCCGCAGCCATACAATGAGCCGTCGAAGAGCACCCAGGGATTCGCCGCCGTGAAGATCGAGCGGATGACGCTGACCGCCTGGGTGAAATCGGCAGCCCGGAAGAAAATCCAGGAGAAATCGATAAGCAGAAAGGTCACGATCCCCTGGGCGATTTTGTGGCACGCTTTCTCCCGGTGGAGCCCCAGGCGAATGCAGGCCTTGTCCCGGGCCGGGGCCAGAGCCTCGCCCAAGACCTGATAGAGGCCGTTCAGGCCGCCCCAGATGACGAAGGTGGCATCCGCTCCATGCCATAGGCCGCTGACCAGAAAGACGATCATCTTATTGATGTACTTGCGCAGCTTGCCCTTTCGGCTGCCGCCCAAGGGAATATAGAGATAGTCCTTGAACCAGGAGGTCAGGGAGATGTGCCACCGCCGCCAGAACTGAGAAACCGAGGTGGAGAGGTACGGCGCATCGAAATTCTCCATAAGCTCGATGCCCAGAATTTTGGCCGCACCCATGGCAATGGTGGAATAGCCGCCGAAGTCGCAGTAGATCTGCACGGCAAAGAGCACCGTGGCCGCGATAAGATACCAGCCGGGGAAGGCCGCGATATCCCCATAGACCGTATCCACAAAGATAGCGATCCGGTCCGCCAGGACGATTTTCAGGAAATAGCCCCAGAGCATCAGCACAAAGCCCTCTCTGGCCCGGTCAAAATCGAAGCTTTTGGGGGTATCCAACTGCTGCAAAAGGTTCTTGCTCCGCTCAATGGGCCCCGCCACCAACTGGGGGAAGAAGGAGACAAAAAGGGCATAGCGCAGAAAGTTCTTCTCCGCGCCGATCTCCCCCCGGTACACGTCCACGGTATAGCTCAGGGCCTGGAACGTAAAGAAGGAAATGCCAACGGGCAGCAGGATGTCGAATTTCGGAACGTTCAGGGTCAGCCCCACCAGAGAGGCCGCAGCCCCCAGGGTATCCAGGAAGAAATTGACATACTTGAAATAGAACAGAATGCCCAGATTCAGCAGGAAGGACACCGCCACCACCCATTTTTTCAGGGCGGTCTTTTTTGTTTCGGGCCGGTCGCTGTCCTTGACCCATTCCAGCAGCAGGCCGCTGAGGTAGGTGATCAGGGTAGAGGTGAACAGCAGCACCACATATTTGGCGTTCCAGCCCATGTAAAACACGTAGCTGGCAACCAGCAGCCACAGATTGCGCACCCTTTTGGGCAGTACAAAATACAGCAGCACCACTGCCGGGAAGAAAATCAGGAATTTCAGGGAGTTGAAGAGCATTTACGCCTCCCGCTCCCAGGGGAAGCCCGAAAACACCGGCTTGCCTGTATAAGTATTGGCCTTCGCTTCTCCCCGCAGCACGGCGAGAACCGCATCGGCCATAGCCTCCTGCTCGCATTCGCCGGGATAGACCGATACGGGAGCAATCCAGCCGCAGCGCTGCTCCACGCCCCGGAGGATATCGTCATAGCGCATGAGCCCGCCGGTCAGGAGAATGCCGTCCACCTTGCCTTCCAGCACGGCGGCCATGCCGCCGATGGACTTGCACAGCTGATAGATCACGGTATTCCAGATGGTGGTGGCCTTGGGGTCTCTGGCCTCTACCAGAGCGTGTACCTTGGAAGCATCCGAGGTGCCGAAGTGGCTGACAAAGCCGCCGGAGCGGGACAGCATGGCCCGCATTTCAGCGGTGGTATGCCCCTCGTCCAGGTATTGCAGCACCTCCATAACGGGGATGGAGCCCAGGCGGGTGGGGGTGAAGGGACCGTCGCCGCCGGCGCCCTCGGTGCTGTCGATCATTCTGCCGTGGCTGTGGGCGGTGACGGTAATGCCGCCGTCCACATGGCAGACGATGAGATTCAGGTCCTCATACCCCTTGCCCAGCTTCTTTGCGTGGATGGCCGCAATGCCCTTCTGATTGAGCACATGGGTCTGGGCCCGGCGGTACAGCCCCGCAATACCCGTGGGCCGGGCATAGTCGCAGAGCTCGTCCACATTGGTGGGGTTTACGGTGTACATTTTGCCGCCGTAGGTCCGGCACAGGTCATAGGCCAGCATCACGCCCAGCTTTGCCGGATGGTCGCTGCCGCCGCAGTCCGCCGCAGTGTCCTCCACCAGTTTTTCATCGATGGTCATGACCCCCGCCTGCTGGGAATAGGCGCAGCCGCCCCGGCCTACGAAGACATCGATCTGCTTGGGGTCAATGCCGTGCTCCTTCAAAAAGTCCAGCAGTACCTGGCGGCGCATAGGCAGCTGGTCATTGGTGGTGGGGTATTTCAGCAGCTCCGGAGCATCATGAAAGATGCTCTCGGTGAACACATTTTTCTCGTTTTCAAAATAGCTTACCTTGGTGGAGGTAGAGCCGGGGTTAATGACCAGAAGCTTATAGGCCATGATTTTTCTCCTTTGTTACGCCTAAAAAAATGTCATTGCGCGGCGGTCGCGCCGGTACGCAATGACATTTTTGTGGTTTTTTAGAACTTTACGGGCTTGATGTGCCAGATCTCGTCTGCGTACTGGCGGATGGTGCGGTCAGAGGAGAACTTGGAGCCGGAGGCCACGTTCTCCAGGCACTTGCGGCCAAAGGTCAGCCGGTCGGCATAGTCGCGGTTCACCCGCAGCTTGGCATCCATATAGGAGGCGTAGTCCAGCAGGACGAAATAGTTGTCCGCCTTGTGCCAGGAAGCGCCATCCAGCAGTGCGTGGTGCAGCTCTTTCTGGGCATCGTCCGTGGGCACGGTGCCGTCAACCAATGTGTCGATGGCGCGGTGCAGGTGGCTGTCGGTGTCGTAAATGCTCCGGGCACAGTAGCTGTCCTTGGCATTGTTGATCTCCTGGACGGTATGGCCGAAGATATACTCGTTGTCCATACCGGCCTCCTGGGCAATCTCCACATTGGCCCCGTCCAGGGTGCCCAGGGTGACGGCACCGTTGAGCATCAGCTTCATGTTGCCGGTGCCGGAAGCCTCGGTGCCCGCAGGAGAGATCTGCTCGGAGATATCGGCAGCGGGGATGATATGCTCGGCATAGGAGCAATTGTAGTTCTGAACAAAGACCACCTTCAGCTTGTCGGACACAGCGGGGTCGTTGTTGATCAGCTTGGCGATCCGGTTGATATAGCGGATAATGGCCTTGGCCCGGGCATAGCCGGGGGCAGACTTGGCGCCGAAGATATACACAGTGGGCCGGAAGTCGGTCAGCTCGCCGTTTTTCAGGCGGAAATAGATATCCACAATGGACAGGGCATTCATCAGCTGACGCTTGTACTCATGGAGCCGCTTTATCTGAACGTCAAAGATGAAGTCCGGGTTCAGCTGCACGCCTTCCTTCTCGGCGATGACCTTGCACAGCTGCTCCTTCTTCTGGCGCTTGATGGCGTTGAACTGGCGGACCATGTCGTCATCGATCATGGGCTTCAGCTCGGAGAGCTTATCCAGGTCCTTCAGGAAGTCACCGCCGATGCGGTATTTCAGCATCTGGGTCAGCTCGGGGTTGCACAGGCCCATCCAGCGCCGGGGTGTGACGCCGTTGGTCTTGTTCTGGAAGCGATCGGGGTAGACCTGATACCAGTCGTGGAACAGGTCGTCCTTCAGAATCTGGCTGTGGATCTCGGCCACGCCGTTGACATAGCTGCTGACGTAGACAGACAGGTTTGCCATATGGGCGGTGTTGTCCTTGATGATAAACAGGCCCGGATGCTCCCGCTGGAGCTTTTCGTCAATGCGGCGGATGATGTCCACGATCTCGGGGACAACGGAGCCCAGCAGATCCAGGGGCCACTTTTCCAGGGCCTCGGACATGACGGTGTGGTTGGTGTAGGAGAAGGTGCGCTGGGCGATGGAGAAGCTCTGGTCGAAGTCCATGCCCTCTTCCATCAGCAGACGGATGAGCTCGGGGATGGACATGGCGGGATGGGTATCGTTCAGCTGCACGGCATAGTAGTCGGCGAAGCGGCTCAGGTCATTGCCGTGGGCAGTCTTGAAGGTCCGCAGCATATCCTGCAGAGAGGCAGAGGACAGCACATACTGCTGCTTGATGCGCAGACGCTTGCCCTCCCAGGTGGAGTCATTGGGGTAGAGGACACGGGTGATATCCTCGGCCTTGTTCTTCTGGTCCAAAGCCCGCAGGTAATCCTGGTCGTTGAAAGCGCTGAAATCCAGTTCTTCCTCGGCCTCGCACTGCCACAGGCGCAGGGTGTTGATATTGTGGGTGTCATAGCCGATGACGGGCACATCATAGGGCACAGCCAGGACGGTGTGCTCCGGGAACTTGACCTTCACGGTGTGGTTGTACCGGCGGTAGGACCAGGGGTCGCCGAACTTGGTCCAGTCGTCCGCGTTCTCCTTCTGGCTGCCCTGTTCATCGAAGCTCTGCTTGAACAGGCCGAACTTATACCGCAGGCCGTAGCCGGACAGGGGGATGTCGCAGGAGGCAGCGCTGTCCAGGAAGCAGGCAGCCAGTCTACCCAGGCCGCCGTTGCCCAGAGCGGCGTCCTCAATCTCTTCCAGCACGGCCAGGTCCACGCCCTGGGCGGCAAAGAGCTGCTTCATCTCGTCCAGAATGCCCAGATTGTACAGATTGGAATAGACCAGACGGCCGATCAGGTACTCGGCAGAAAAATAATAGGCCTTCCGCTGCTGCAGCCGGGCTTTCTTGCTGCTGCTCCAGTTGTCGGAAATGGCCATCATAACGGCCTCGCCCAGTGCCTCGTGGAGCTCCTGAGGGGTAGCCTCCTGGAGGGTGACATCGTAGGTGTATTTCAGCTGGGCTTCGGTCCATTTGAGAATATTTGTGCAGTTATAACTCATTTTCATGCTCCAATCCAAAGGCAGCGGCTGCCGCCCGAAGTAAAGATGATCTCTGCGCGGCGGAAACAAACCGCGCAGCCGCTATATAGAGTAACCTTCCCGAATTCTTTTGTCAAGCAATTTCTGGAAAAGCGTTTTCTTTTTCGTGGAAAGTGCTACTTTTTCAAGCAAAATTTATACACATTGACGGAGATATTTTCATCCCCGCCGGTCCAGCTCCCGCAGAAGCAGCGGGGTCATGAGGGGCCTTTCCATCAGGTTCACAAAGCGCTGACACTTGACGAGAAAGGCATAATAGATGTTCTTCCCGCAGCCAAGCAGGGTTTCCACATTGCCCATGCCCTTGGAGAGGATCACATCCGCCTGCTCCATGGCCTGCCTGGCCTCATCGCTCAGCTGTTCCGGGACGGTACCCGCCACCAGATTGCCATTGTCGATCACGGGAAAGGGCAGGCCCACCGCTGCGGCATCGGCCCGGGTGGCATCGTTGGCGGCGTTGCCGCCCCGGACGCAGAAGGTAATTTCCAAATGGGAGAATTTTCTTTGCAGCTGTTCCGCGAAAATCCGGTCGAAGCCGATCTCTCCGGCGTTGTCCGTCAGATACAATAGCTTTCTGCCCTTTTCCAGGTCGGCGCAGAGCTTTTCATAGGTGCCTTGGTCCACCCGGATGTCCCGGGCCTTTTCCAGCATCCCGGAAAGGGTATCAAAGCTGACCTTATCCCCCAGGGCGGAAAAATCCAGATAATTGCCCAGGATTGCAAATTGCAGCCCTGCGTATACACTGTCCGGGGCCTGCTCCGTCTCCCGGCGCACGTAGTCCATATTAGCCAGGGCGAAGGCATTGGAGGCCTCCTTTTCCGCTCTGTAGCGGTCCAGGTCCAGGCCATACATTTCGTGGAGCAGTTCATTGGTGGCAGGGCCTACACAGGGCGACGGGGCCGTCACCGGCAGCGCCAGGGCCAGAGCCATCCAGCGGCGCAGAAACTCCGTTGCCTTTTCCTCACTGCCCAGGCTTCTGGCCAGAGCCGCATTCCGGCGGAGCTGGCACTCCATACAATAGGTATCAATGGAGATGCTCAAAGCCTTCCCTCCTGCTCCAGGGTCAATAGCTCTTCAAAGGAAGAGATCCTTGCGTCGTATTTTTCCGGGGTACCGAAGCCGTAGTCCGCCCAGACGAAGGGCAGTCCGGCGGCATAGGTGGCCTCCATATCCCCCTGGGTATCGCCTACGTAGACGGCAGAGGAAATGCCGTATTTCTCCAAAAGAATGCGGATGGTGGTTCCCTTGTCCGTGCCGGTGTCGCCGAAGCACAGGTGGCCGGAGATGCAGCCCTCCAGGCCCATCTTCTGAATACACAGCTCCGGATAGCCCTGCTGGCTGTTGCTGACGATGAAGAGCCGGTGGCGTTTTGCCAGGGCCTCCATAGTCTCCCGAACCTTGGGGTAGCCAATGCGGCAGGGATTTTCGTGGAGATACCGATTCTCCGTAGCCATGCACCGCTCCATAAGGGCATATCGGGGCTCCGGGGCAATATCCGGGAACAGGGCGTCGGCAATCTCCGTCATGACCTTGCCGAACAGAGGCCGCAGGATCTCCGCCGTGACGCAGCGGTCTGCCACCCCTTCGCTGCGCAGCTGAATATTATACCCCTCCGCAACCAGTGCCCGGGAATCCCAGAGGGTGCCGTCAATGTCAAAAATAATGCTTTCCAAGGTTGTTCTCCTTTTGCATACTAATGAAGCCGCCTTAATCCTCTCTCAAATGTCTTCTCACCCGGCTGATGATCATATCCAGGGCCACCACGTTCTTGCCGCCCTCGGGGACCACCAGGTGGGCATATTTCTTGCTGGGCTCCACATAGCGCTCGTGCATGGGCTTGACGGTCTGCTGGTACTGGGTGAGCACGCTCTCCAGGGAGCGGCCCCGCTTCTCCACATCCCGCTTGATCCAGCGGCACAGACGGATGTCTGCATCGGAATCCACGAAGATGCGGATGTCCATCAGGTCCCGGAGCTCCTGGTTCTCGAAAATCAGAATGCCCTCCACAATGATGACCTTCCGTGGCTCCAGATGAATCGTCTCCTCGCTGCGGTTGTGCACGGAGAAATCATACACCGGGCACTCCACCGCGTGGCCGTGGCGCAGCTGGTCCAGGTGATAGACCATAAGGCTGGTATCGAAGGCATCGGGCTCGTCATAGTTCAGGCGGCTCCGCTCCTCCATGGTCAGCTCGTCATGGCGCTTGTAATAATTGTCGTGGCTCAGCACCGTGACCTCATCCTCGCAGTCCGCGATGAGGTTTTTCATCAGGGTCGTCTTTCCGCTGGCGCTGCCGCCTGCAATGCCGATGACCAGAATATTGTCATTTCCCATGGTTTTCTTCCTCCGTTCGACTTTTCCCCTCCAAAAGCCGCCAGGAAAGCCGCAGGATTTCCGGCGAGTTTCGGCTGTTCTCTATAATAACCTCTCCGGGACCGTCCCGCAGCAGCCCCGCTTCCTCCAGCCGCCGCCGGGTCTCCCGGGCGGTGCCGTCGCCGCCGTCCAGGATATCCACCTGGCCGCCCAAAATGCGGGAGATGGTGTGGGAGGCGAAGGGGTAGTGGGTGCAGCCCAAAACCAGGGCGTCCAGCCGCCCCCGGTAGGGGGTGAAGAGCTTTTGCAGCATATCGATGGTCCGGCGGGTATCCACCATCCCGGCCTCCACAATTTCCACAAGCCTGGGGGCCGGGATCTTATAGATGTCGCAGGTGACGTCATAGCGGTGGAGCAGCCGGGCGAATTTCTCCTCGGAAAGGGTCATGGGCGTTGCCATAACGCCGATCCCGCCGCCGGGGTAGCGGTCCGCCGCCAGCTTTAATGCGGGCTCGATGCCCACAATGATCATATCCGGGTACTTCTCCCGCAGATCCTTTACGGCGGCAGAGGTAGCCGTATTGCAGGCGATGACCAGGGCCTTGAGCCCCCGGGCCATGAGCTTTTCCGCTACGGCGAAGCTCAAATCCCGGACCTCCGCCTTGGTGCGGATGCCGTAGGGAGCGTTGGCGGAGTCGCCGTAATATAGAAATCTTTCATTGGGCATGACCCGCCGCAGATGCCGCAGCACGCTGATGCCGCCTACACCGGAATCGAAGACCCCAATATAATCCTCTTTGGTATTCAACTGCAACACCAGCTTTGTCTGTAGATTTTCTTTTTCACAGGGGATATCTGTTGAATATGATTATAGCAAAAAGCAGACCGGAATGCAAGCCGGGAACGCGCTTCCTCCCCTTCCCGCAGACATACAGCAGGGGGCACCCGACAACGGCGGATGCCCCCTGTATTCTTATGCTTCCAGCGCCTTTGCACCCTGGAATTCCACGTGCAACGGGAGGATCTCCCAGTTGTGCTCGGTGATCTTTGGCAGCTTCTCCGACAGGATTCCGGAGAGGGCGGGGTTGCGGGTCATGACCAGCAGCGTGGGGCCTGCGCCGGAGAGGCAGAAGGCTGCGCCGGTGGTGCGGACCAGAGCCTCGATTTTTTCATAGTCCGGGATCAGCTTCTTCCGGTAGTTCTGGTGGAGCCTGTCCTGCATGGCGTTGCGCAGCAGCTTTTCATCCCCCAGCTCCAGAGCCTTCAGGACCATGGCGCCGTGGGAGATATTGTAGATGGCATCCGCCCGGGACACCTGCTCCGGCAGCACGGAACGGGCCAGAGTGGTAGGCAGGTTGAAGTCCGGCACCAGTGCCAGAAATTCCCAGCCCGGGTGCAGGGGAAAGCTGACGGTGACGGGAAGGCCGCTGTCCACCATAGAGGCGGTCAGGCCGCCATAAAAGGCCGGAGCCAGGTTATCCGGGTGGCCCTCCATGGCGTTGGTGATGTTCAGCAGGCCCTGGGTGCTGAGCTTGCTGCCCCGCAGCACGTTGGCCCCCATGGCACCGGCCACCAGCAGAGCGGCGGAGGAGCCCAGGCCCCGGCAGATGGGGATGTGGGCGTTGATATGGATTTTTACGCCCCGGACCTCCTCGCTGAGGGAGGCCAGCACGGCGCAGTAAGAGGTGTAGGCCAGATTGTCCGGCCCGGTGAAGGCTTCGTCGCAGCCGGTGATCTCCAGCCCGGCGTCCGTCTCCTCGAAGGTCACGTCCGTATACAGGCTCAGGGCGCACCCAAAGGCATCAAACCCCGGTCCCAGGTTGGCCGTAGTGGCCGGGACGCGGATGGTAACTTGGTTTTTCATTTTTCTGTCTCCTTTTACAGGTGTATGAATCGAAAAAAAGTTGACAGTTGACAGTGTACAGTTGACAGTTATGGTGTCCCTTCGGGACAAATAAAAATATTTTGTTCATTTCTGAAGGAAATTCCTTAACTGTCAACTGCCAATTGTCAACCGTCAACTGATAAGCGTCCCCGATTTATCTTCCCAATACAAACTCCAGCATCTTCTCTTTCGGAATGACCCCCGTATGCCGTTCGGGCTTGGTGCGCAGGGCGGCCAGGGCGGGTGGGATGGGAATGCCGGTCAGCGCCTGCATCCGCTCCATGCGGTCATACTCGCTGCCGGAGGTGTCCGCGCCGATGGCGGTGAGGACAGCGGTGGAGAACTTGTAGGGAGAGGCGGTGGAGAGCACCACTGTGGGGGCATCGCCTCTGTGGGTTTCCGCTGCGGCCCAGCCGCAGGCGGTGTGGGGGTCCATCAGGTAGCCCTGTTCCCGGTAGACCCGGCCGATGACGGCTTCCGCCTGGGCGTCATCGCAGTACCCGGCGGCAAATTCTGCCTGGATGGCCCCGAGAAGCGCGTCCGGCACCCGGTAGAAGCCCTGCTCGCTCAGGTCCTTCATGAGCCCGGCCACCAAGGCGGTGTCGCCGGAGAGCAGATACAGGAGCCTTTCCAGATTGGAGGACACCAGAATGTCCATGGAGGGAGACGTGGTTTTCAGCAGAGGCCGACGGCGGTCATAGACACCGGTGGTGAGGAAATCCGTCAGCACGTTGTTGGCGTTGGAGGCGCAGATCAGTCTGCCCACGGGAAGGCCCAGCTTCTTGGCCAGGTATCCCGCCAGAATGTCGCCGAAGTTGCCGGTGGGCACGGAGAAATCCACCTTGTCCCCCAGGGAGATGACCTTCCTGCTCAGCAAGTCCGCATAGGATTTGAAATAGTACATGATCTGAGGGGCCAGGCGGCCGATATTGATGGAGTTGGCAGAGGACAGCAGGAAGGGAAGCGCCTTCCCCTGGCAGGCGGCGAAGATGTTCTTCACCCCGGTCTGGGCATCGTCGAAGTTGCCCTCCACGGCGCAGACGTGGACGTTTTCCCCCTCCTGGGTCACCATCTGGGCCCGCTGAACCTGGGAAACGCCGCCGAAGGGATAGAACACGCAGATGCTCACCCCGGGCACATCCTGAAAGCCCACCAGGGCGGCCTTGCCGGTGTCGCCGGAGGTGGCGGTGAGAATGCGGATTTCCTGGGCGATGCCCTTTTCCCGCTTCGCGGCGGTGAGCAGCTGGGGCAGCATACTCAGCGCCACATCCTTAAAGGCAGAGGTGGGGCCCCGGAAGAGCTCCAGCACCTGAAAATCTCCAACGGGAACCGTAGGTGTCAGATCCTCGGTCTCGAATTTGCCGGTGTAGGCCCGCTTTACGAGAGCCTCCATATTGGGGATATCCGGCAGCAGGGCCGAGAGAATGGCGGCAGACATCTGCTGGGCGGAAAGGGTCAGGCAGTGCTGCCAATCAAATGCCGGAATGGCCCGCGGCATATACAGTCCGCCGTCCGGTGCCAAACCGGACAGTACAGCCTGGGCGCTGTCGACAGCCGGGGATTGCCCCCGGGTGGAAATATAATCCATAAGGTTCCCTCCTACAGGTTGAATTGCACAAAAAGCCCCGAAAGTGAGTAGATGCAATTGCGGTTTGTTTCAATTGCATTTTTTGTAGGTATATGATATACTGACGTTTAGAAAAAAGCAAGTGTTTTTCCCACACAAACAAATGAAGAAAAAGAAATCACAATTTGTGAAAAGAGTTCCCCCAACAAGAGGAGAGAGAAAGAGATGCAGATAGGACTTTTGGGCTTCGGCACCGTGGGCCGGGGCGTATATGAGATCATCGCAGGGCGGGAGGACATGACCGTTGCCCGGGTGCTGTGCCGCCGGGATTTGAAGCTGCCGGACGCTGTTGTAACCCATAACTTTGAAGATATTCTGAATGACCCCCATATTGATACGGTGGTGGAGGCCATCGGCGGGCTCCATCCTGCCTATGAGTATGTCCGCAGCGCCATTCTGGCGGGCAAGAACGTGGCCACCGCCAACAAGGCTCTCATCGCCACCTGCTTTGACGAGCTGATTCCCCTGGCCCGGGAGAGGGGCGTCTTCCTGCGCTGCACCGCCTCTGTGGGCGGCGGCATCGGCTGGCTTTCCGAGCTGGAGCGGGCCCGGCGCATTGAGACCGTTCACCATGTGGGCGGCATTATGAACGGCACCTGCAATTACATTCTGGACTCCATGACCCGCCTGGGGCTGGGCTACAGCGAGGCCCTGAAGCAGGCCCAGGCTCTGGGCTATGCCGAGGCGGACCCCACCACGGATGTGGAGGGCATCGACACCTGGCATAAGCTCATTGTCTCCGCCAACGTCGGCTTCGGCGTCAGCCTGGACATCTCCGGCATTCCCGCCGCAGGCATTTCCCGGATCGGGGCCGAGGATGTGTCCAATTTCAGCGCCAACGGCCTGGTGTGCAAGCTGGTATCTACGGCGGACTGCCAGAGCGGCAATTATTCCGCCTATGTCCAGCCTACCCTGTATCCTCTGGGCCAGCCGGAGGCTGCCGTGCCTGCCAATTATAACCTGATCACCCTGGAGGGGGATGTGTCCGGCCGACAGAGCTTCTTCGGCCAGGGCGCAGGCCGCTACCCCACCGCATACAATGTGGTGCAGGACTGCGTGGACTTCTCCCAGGGCAAGGGCTTCTACACCACCCCCGGGCGGAAGGTGACAGTGGACAACAGCGTGAAGCTGCGCTATTATGTCCGCACGGACCGGGAGGACCCCTGGTTGAAGGAAAACACGGAAAAGCACTGGGCCGGTGCCGTGGTGACCAGACCCGTAGAGGTCAGCGTCATGCACCAGTGGCTGAAGGCCCACCCGGATGCCTTTATGGCGGCGTTTGCTTGAAAGAAGGGAACAATATGAAAGTAGTGAAATTCGGCGGCTCCTCCATGGCGGACGCCGGACAGTACCGGAAAATCCGGGATATTCTCCTGGCGGACCCCGAGCGGAAGGTCGTGGTGGTCTCCGCCGCCGGAAAGCGGAACAAGCAGGACCACAAGATCACGGACCTGCTGTACCTGTGCTATGCCCACACCCAGTACGGCGTGGACTGCTCCGGTGTTTTTGAAATGATCACCTCCCGCTATCGGGAGATTGCCAGAGACTTGAACCTCTCCATCGATTTGGAGCCGGAGTTTGCGGACCTGAAGGCCAAGCTGGACAATAAAACCGTAACCCAGGACGAGCTGGCCAGCCGGGGCGAATACTTCTCCGCCCGGCTTATGGCGGACTATCTGGGCTTCAAATTCGTGGATGCGGCAGACTGGGTCAAGTTCCGCTTCGACGGCACTGTGGACCAGGAGTCCAGCTATGAGGCTCTGCGCAATCAGGTGGACGGCATTGGTGTGGTGATCCCCGGCTTCTACGGTCAGCTGCCCGATGGCAAGATCAAGACCTTTACCCGTGGCGGCAGCGATATCACCGGCGCCCTGGCCGCTGCGGCCCTGGATGCCGACGTCTATGAAAACTGGACCGATGTCTCCGGTATCCTGATGGCGGACCCCCGGATCGTAGACAATCCCCAGACCATCCCCGAGGTCACCTACGACGAGCTCCGGGAGCTGAGCTATTCCGGGGCCCAGGTGCTCCACGAGGGTACCATCTTCCCCGTGCGGGAGAAGAACATCCCTTTGAACATCCGCAATACCAACGCCCCGGAGGATCCCGGCACCATGATCCAGGAGCGCTTTGAGGGCAACTCCGATCCCCACCGGTTCATCACCGGCATTACCGGCAAGAAGGACTTCACCATCATCGCCCTGACCAAGCGGGGCATGAGCAACCAGGTTGGCGTGCTGCGGAAAGTTCTCACCGTCCTGGAGCGCCACGACATCTCCGTGGACTATGTGCCCAACGGCATTGACAATGTGTCCGTGGTGGTGCCCACCGAGGCCATCGCCTCCAGCCTGTACACCATCCTGGGGGAGATCCAGAAGGAAGTGGAGCCGGACAGCCTGACTGTCCATGACCAGATCGCCGTGGTGGCGGCAGTGGGCCGGAAAATGGCCTTCCGCCCCGGTGTTTCCGGCCAGATTTTCGCCGTCCTGGGCCAGGCAGGCATCAATATCCGCATGATCAACCAGGGCCCTGACGAGCTGAACATCATCTTCGGCGTAGACAACCGGGACTTCTCCGAGGCCATCCGGGTGCTGTATAATAGTTTTGTGAAATGATGGCCCAATGTAGAGAAAAATCGTAGGGGCGGCTATCAGCCGCCCGAAACGTATCGAAAGTGAGTAGTTGGTATACAGCACTCAGTTCCGTCAATTGGCGGGCGGCTGGTAGCCGCCCCTACAGGTCTAAAGGAGGAAATTTATGAAAGAATACACCGTTGCCGTCCTGGGCGCTACCGGCGCTGTGGGGCAGGAAATGATCAAGATTTTGCAGGAACGTAATTTCCCTGTGGGGAAGCTGAAGCCTCTGGCCAGTGCCAGAAGCGCGGGCAAGACTCTGAAATTCAGGGGTGAGGACGTGGTGATCGAGGAGGCCCGGGACGAGGCCTTCCAGGGCGTGGATATTGTGCTGGGCGCTGCGGAGAATGACATCGCCAAGAAGTTCGCCCCCGCCATTGTGAAGGCCGGTGCGGTCTTTGTGGACAATTCCTCCGCCTTCCGCCTGGACCCCAATGTGCCCCTGATCGTCCCGGAGATCAACCCCGAGGATGCGAAGAACCACCACGGCATTATCTCCAATCCCAACTGCTCCACCATCATCACCGTTACGGCGGTGAACGCTCTGAATGCCCTGTCCCCCATCCGCACCATGACCGCCTCTACCTATCAGGCGGTGTCCGGCGCCGGTGCCGGCGGCCCCATTGAGCTGATGAACGAGGTGGAGGCCCTGAGCAAGGGGGAGACCTACGAGCCCAAGGTGTTCTCCCACCAGATTGCCTTTAACCTGATCCCCCAGATCGGCGGCGAGCAGTTCGAGGGCTACACCAGCGAAGAGATGAAGATGCAGAACGAGGGCCGGAAGATCATGCACCTGCCGGACCTGCGGGTCAGCTGCACCTGTGTCCGGGTTCCTGTGGTCCGCAGCCACTCCATCTCCGTGAGCCTGCATTTCGACAAACACATTTCCGTGCAGGAGGCCCGGGAGACCATTGCCAAGGCCCCCGGCTGCCGTCTGGTGGATGACCTGGCCAATAAGCAGTACCCCATGCCTCTGGATACCAGCAACCAGGACATCGTCTTCGTGGGCCGCATTCGTCCGGACCTGACCGATGACAACGGCCTGTGCCTGTGGTGCTGCGGTGACCAGGTCCGCAAGGGCGCTGCCACCAACGCCATCCAGATCGCAGAGCTGCTGGTGAAGGAATAACCGTTTTCCAATTGTATAAAGGAAATGCACCTCGGGCAGAATTTCTGCCGGAGGTGCATTTTTATGAAATTGCGGGAAATCATGACCGGCCAGGTGGTCCGCATCCGGCCGGAGGAGCCGGTGGGGGTCGCGGCCCGAATGCTGGCCCAGTACAATATCGGGGCCCTGCCGGTGTGCGGCTACGACGGGAGCCTGAAGGGCCTGGTGACGGACCGGGACATTGTGACCCGCTGCCTGGCGGCGGGGCGGGACCCGGCGAAAACCCAGGTGAGCCAGGTCATGACCGCCCGGGTGGTGACGGCAAGGCCGGATATGGAGGTCAGTCTGGCCTCCCACCTCATGGGCCGGGAGCAGGTCCGGCGGCTGCCCATTGTGGAAAACGGCAGACTCTGCGGTATGGTGAGCCTGGGGGACCTGGCAGGGCGGGAGGAAACCGTCATTGATGCCTCCGATGCCCTGTCGGACATCAGCGGCAATCTATCCAGCCGCTAAAAAACCAGCTGCACAAGAAGCATATAGGCAACGGCGCCCACGCCGATGCTCAGCAGGGTGTTCCGCTTCCAGGCGTGGAGCCCGGCCACCAGCGCGGTGCAGAGCAGCTCCGGAACGAAGCTGCCAGGGGCGGAGAAATCCAGCCCCTTCAGGCAGTAGACCACCAGCATGGCCATGACGGCATAGGGGAGCACCCTGCCCAGATAGGAAATCACCGCGGGGGTCTCCCCTTTTTCGCCGAAAATCAGAAAGGGCAGAAACCGGGTGCGCATGGTCACGGCCACAAACTGCATGGACCCCGCATAGATGAGCACGCTCATAGCCATAGCCCACCGGATGCTCAAGCCATTTTGCAGGGCCAGAATGCCAAAGCCCAGAAATACATACCCGGTCATCACCGGGACCGTGTCCCGAAAAGCGGTGCGGAAAAGCCTGGAATCCATGGAAAAACCTCGAATCGGAAAGAACAGTGGAATGCTGTACGTTATAAGGATACAGAGAGGAAATGTCAATGGCCGCAGCAAAAAGCTTCCGTGAGGAAAGCGAATTAAAAATTCAAAAATAGTTCATACCCCAACCCCTTGACATTTCTGGCACTCTGGTGTATAGTTTGCTTAGCACTCAAGGAGAACGAGTGCTAAGGAGGAAATGTCATGGAGCTGACCGAGCGGAAAAAGAAGGTGCTGCGCAGTGTGGTGGACCTTTATATCCGGACTGCGGAGCCTGTGGGCTCCAAGGCGATCACGGAGCTGCCGGACATGAATTTCTCCTCTGCCACGATCCGGAACGAAATGGCGGACTTGACGGCCATGGGTTATCTGGAGCAGCCCCATACCAGCGCCGGACGGATTCCGTCCCCGGCGGGTTACCGGCTGTATGTGGATGAGCTGATGCAGGATTACCGCCTCAGCGTGGATGAAACAAAATCCATTAACAATGCCATCGAGGAAAAGGTCCAGCGCGTGGATAAGCTGGTGGAAAAAGTGGCAAAGCTGGTTTCCCAGGCCACCGATCTTCCCGCCATCTCCGCTGCCTCCCGGTGCGACAGTGCAACGGTTTCCCGGTTTGACCTGATCCAGGCCGGACAGGGCAGCTTCATCCTGGTGGTAATGCTCAGTGACGACCAGGTGTTCAACAAGCTGATCAAGCTCCCTGTGTCCGTTGATGAGACGGACCTGAAGCTTCTGGCGGCTCTGCTGAATACCGCCATGACGGAGCTTCCCCCGGAGGGCTTTACCCCGGCACTGCTGGACAAGGTCATGCGGTCCGCCGGAAGGGCCTCCAGCCTGGTGCCGGTGATCGTGGACTTCACCACGGATGTGCTTCGCCACCGGGGCAGCACCAATGTGGCCGTTGCCGGTCAGGCAAGACTTCTGGGCTTCCCGGAGTACCGGGATGTGGATAAGGCCCAGAAGGTGCTGGAATCCATTGATGAAGACACCTTAAGCAACCTGCCCGCCATTATGCAGAGCGAAAACGGGACCAAGGTCCTGGTTGGCCCTGAGAACGTGGCCCAGGAGCTGAAGGACACCAGCGTGGTCATGACAAAATTCGACATTGGCGACGGGATGCAGGGCATGATCGGAGTGGTCGGCCCCACCCGTATGGATTACGCAAAGGTCACGGCCCGGCTGAGCTACTTCGCCGAGAGCCTGAGCAAGGCCTTTGCAAAACCCGAAACCAAGCAGCTGCCTCAGCCAAATGAGGAAGCTTCAGAATCTAAGGAGGTATAGAAGTGGCCAAGAAGGAAGAAAAGAAGCAGCCCGAGACCACAGAGGAATTGATCCCCGAGGAAACCCCAGAAGCACCTCAGGAGGAGCCCAAGGCGGCGGAAGCACCGGAAACCAATCCCTTTGAAGAAAAGTACAATGCAGAGCACGACAGTCTGCTGCGGCTGGCTGCGGAATACGACAATTTCCGCAAGCGTACCGTCAAGGAGAAAGAAGCCTCCTACGGCAACGGCAAGGCAGATGCCATCGTGAAGCTGCTTCCCATATATGACAATCTGGAGCGGGCTCTGAACCAGCCCACCGAGGATGTCGCCTACAAGAAGGGCGTGGAGCTCACCATGAATGAGCTTGTGAAGATTTTCACAAGCCTGGGCGTGGAGATCTTCGGGGCCCCAGGCGACAGCTTCGATCCCAACCTCCACAATGCGGTGATGCATACGGAGGACGAAAGCCTTGGCGAGAATGTGATTGCCCAGGTCTTCCAGAAGGGCTTCAAGGTGGGCGACAAAGTCGTCCGCTTCGCAATGGTTCAGGTTGCAAATTAAATTCGTATAAACTTTTTCGTTAGAATATAGGAGGAAAACATTATGTCTAAGATTATCGGTATTGACCTTGGTACTACCAATTCCTGTGTTGCTGTTCTGGAAGGCGGCGAGCCTGTTGTCATCGCCAACGCAGAGGGCAACCGTACTACCCCTTCTGTGGTAGCATTCTCCAAGACCGGCGAGCGTATGGTTGGTCAGGTTGCAAAGCGCCAGGCGGTCACCAATGCTGAGCGCACCGTCTCTTCCATCAAGCGTCACATGGGCGAGGATTACCATGTGAATCTGAACGGCAAGAACTACACCCCCCAGGAGATCAGCGCAATGATCCTGCAGAAGCTGAAGGCGGATGCGGAAAGCTATCTGGGCCAGCCCGTCACCGAGGCTGTCATCACGGTTCCTGCTTACTTTAGCGATGCCCAGCGTCAGGCCACCAAGGATGCCGGCAAGATCGCCGGCCTGGACGTGAAGCGTATCATCAACGAGCCTACCGCAGCTGCTCTGGCCTATGGCCTGGATAAGGAATCCGAGCAGAAAATCATGGTCTACGACCTGGGCGGCGGCACCTTCGATGTGTCCATCCTGGATATCGGCGACGGCGTCATCGAGGTTCTGGCTACTGCCGGTGACACCCATCTGGGCGGCGATGACTTCGACCAGAGAATCATGGATTATCTGGTTGCCGAGTTTAAGAAGGCCGAAGGCATTGATCTGTCCGGCGATAAGGTTGCTATGCAGCGTCTGAAGGAAGCTGCCGAGAAGGCCAAGATTGAGCTGTCCGGCGTGACCTCCACCAACGTCAACCTGCCCTATATCACCGCCGACGCGACCGGCCCCAAGCACCTGGATGTGACACTGAGCCGTGCAAAGTTCAATGAGCTGACTGCCGACCTGGTAGAGCGCACCATGAAGCCCGTCCGTCAGGCTATGTCCGATGCAGGCCTCAGCGCTTCCGATCTGCACAAGGTTCTGCTGGTTGGCGGTTCTACCCGTATCCCCGCCGTTCAGGAAGCCGTGAAGCAGATCACCGGCAAGGAAGGCTTCAAGGGCATCAACCCCGATGAGTGCGTGGCCGTTGGCGCTGCCATTCAGGGCGGCGTGCTCACCGGCGATGTGCAGGATATCCTGCTGCTGGATGTCACCCCCCTGTCCCTGGGCATTGAGACCATGGGCGGCGTGTTCACCCGTCTGATCGACCGGAACACCACCATTCCTACCCACAAGAGCCAGATCTTCTCCACCGCTGCTGACGGCCAGACCTCCGTTGAGGTCCATGTGCTCCAGGGCGAGCGGGAAATGGCTGCTTACAACAAGACCCTGGGCCGCTTCCAGCTCACCGGCATTGCTCCCGCACCCCGCGGCGTGCCTCAGATCGAGGTTACCTTTGATATCGATGCCAACGGCATTGTGAAGGTCTCCGCCAAGGACCTGGGCACCGGCAAGGAGCAGCAGATCTCCATCACCGCTTCCACCAACCTGAGCAAGGAAGACATCGACAAGGCTGTTCACGAGGCTGAGCAGTACGCCGCCGAGGACAAGGCCCGGAAGGACGAGGTGGATGCCCACAACGCCGCTGACCAGGTTGCCTACCAGACCGAGAAGACTCTGGGCGAGCTGGGCGACAAGATCGACGCTTCCGAGAAGAGCAAGATCCAGGCCGCTGTTGACCACCTGAAGGAAGTCAACAAGGGCACCGATGTGGAGGCCATCAAGGCCGCTACCGAGGAGGTCCAGAAGGCCTTCTATGCCGTGTCCGAGAAGCTGTACCAGCAGGCAGGCGCTCAGCAGGGCCAGCCTCAGGACGGCCAGACCGGCAATAAGCCCGGCGACGACGGCGTGGTTGACGCCGACTACGAGACCGTGGACTAAGAAAAACTTCACAAGGGGCGGCAGAAAATACGCCGCCCCTTGTTTCGATACAGCAGGAGAGTTGACAGTTGACAGTTAAAAGTTGCCAGAAACCGGAATGTGAGAGAAAAATCTTCAATGCCGGTCAAAAAAGGAATCCGTTTCGAAATTTTTGTTTTCCGGTTGGATTTCCATAACTGTCAACTGTCAACTGTCAACTGAAATCGCTTGAGGTGAATGTGTTATGGCAGAAAATAAACGAGATTACTACGAGGTGCTGGGCGTGGATAAGAGCGCCAGCGCCGATGATATAAAGAAAGCATACAGAAAGCTGGCCATGAAATACCACCCTGACCGGAACCCCGGCGACAAAACTGCCGAGGAGAAGTTCAAGGAGGTAGGCGAGGCCTATGAAGTGCTGTCCGATGCGGACAAGCGCTCCCGCTACGATTCCTACGGCTTTGCCGGTGTGGACCCCAACTTCAACCCCAATGCCGGTGGTTTTGGCGGCGGCTTCGGCGGAGATTTTAGTGGCTTCGGCGGCTTCGGAGATATTTTCAGCGATTTCTTCGGCGGCGGCAGCACCCGGGGTGCTTCTCAGAATTCCCCTCGCCGGGGCGAGAACGTCATGTCCCGGCTGGAGCTGACCTTTGAGGAGGCCGCCTTCGGCACCGAAAAGGAGATCACGGCCCCCAGAATCGAGAATTGTCCTACCTGCAAGGGCACCGGCAGTGCAGACGGCCGGGTGGAAACCTGTTCCCGCTGCCATGGCACCGGTCAGGAACGGGTCACCCAGAGCTTCATGGGTATGCAGATGCAGTCCACCACCACCTGCTCTCAGTGCGGCGGCCGTGGCAAGATCATCAAAAATCCCTGCTCCACCTGTAAGGGCAAGGGCAAGGTCCGCAAGAACAACAAGGTCAAGGTCAAGATCCCCGCAGGCGTGGATAACGGCCAGTCCGTCCGCGTTCGCGGCGAGGGCTGCGTAGGCGCCAACGGCGGCCCCAACGGCGATTTGCTGGTGGAGATCCGTGTGAAACCCCATGATACCTTCGTCCGGGACGGCAACGACATCCGCTGCGCCGTGCCCATCAGCTTCACCCAGGCAGCCCTGGGCGCGGAGATCCAGGTGCCCACTCTGGAGGGCAACGTGCCCTATACCATCCCCGAAGGCACCCAGACCGGCAAGGAGTTCGTCATCCGGGATAAGGGTATCCCCGAAATCGGCAATTCCCGCCGCAGAGGCGATCTCCGCTTCACCGTGGTGGTGGAAACCCCCACCAAGCTCACCCGGGAGCAGAAGGAGCTGCTGCGCAAGCTGGATGGTTCCCTGGAAAAGAACAATTCCCCCAAGGGCAGAAGCTTCTTCGACAAGCTGTTTTGACGGATCATTGCAGAATGAAAACCACCCGCGAACCGGTAAAAACCGGCTCGCGGGTGGTTTTTTGCATTGCTTTTATGCCGTCACTTTCGGCGTACTCACCTGCTCCTCGTCCGCTTCCCGGCGGCCCTTCAGGTAGTCCCGGTTCTTCTTGTAGCCCACGGTCAGCAGGGGGACGATGACGAAGGCGATGGCCCAGTAGCCGCAGTAGCCGTAGCCATACTTGACGATGTTGGTCAGGCCCGCAAAGGAGATGAACATGGACACAGCCATGATGGCGGTGGCAATCGCGCCCCGGCGAAGCTGGGTGTTCTTCATAAAGCTCAGGTACTTGGCGTTTTCAAACCGGTTGATGAAGCCGAAGACCACCACAACGCCGGAGGAGATCATGCACAGGAACAGCACCAGGCAGTACAGCACTACCAGCCAGTTCATGTCCAGGCTCATGAGTACCGTCAGCGTGGGCAGGGTGGTGCCGCCGGTGACGGTGGTGAAGTAGCCGCTCCAGGCGGTGAGCATCAGAACGGATAGGCCCAGACCCAGCGCATTGAACAGCAGCATGCAGCCCATGCCCCGGGTGCAGTCCTTCTTTGTCTTTAGAATGGTGCCGCAGGCCAGAACGCCGGGAATGGTGACCCACTGGAAGGCGGCGTAGTTGATGCCGTTAAAAATGGCCTTGGGCACGTTGGAAAAGCCTGTGGAGGCGAAGCTGGCCTTCATGCTGTCGAAAAGGTTCACGCCCTTCACAAGGCCGTAGAAGTAGATGACCAGGGAGAGCACCAGGATGGCCAGACCCATGTAGGAGGAGCCCATGCGGACCAGATCGGCCCCGAAGATGGACAGCAGCAGGATCACGACGCCTACGGCCAGGGCCCCCAGATAGTAGTTCACGCCCAGGTACTGGTTCAGGGCACTGGCCGCACCGGCGATGCAGGAGGCCACCACCATGAGGATCATGATGTCGTAGAAGATGTCAAAGGTCACCCACAGCTTGTCATAGGGGTGATAGAGGGCGGAAAACAGGTCCTTGTAGCTCTTGCAGCCCCGGGTGTTCCACAGCAGCTGGGCTTCCCGGGTGGACAGGGCCAGCAGGACCATGGCAAGCAGGGCACTGAAAATGCCCACCCAGCCCAGAGAGACGAAGTTGGTATTAGCCTGGTTGCCGGTGGCGAAGCCGCCGCCGGCGTGGGCGGCAAAGGCGGTGAATCCGATGCTCAGGGCCGCAGCCCAGGAGGATTTGGTCTTGTTCATAGCGGTTAGCTCCTTCTCTTTTCTCTTCTTTTAGTGGTTTGCCAGATATTTTTTGCCTGCTGCGTCTGCGTCACGCATGGCCTGCATAAAGGCCTCTTTGGTGAAGGTCTGCAAAGAGCATCTCCATTCCAGCACGGTGGCGGCTTTGTCGGCCACGGTTTGCAGATCGTTTTCGGTCAGCTCGATCTGCGCCAGGGTCACGGGCAGGCCTACGGAGGCATTGAAGGCCAGCAGCTCATCCCGGCGGGCGAAATTCTTGTCATAGGTCAGCAGAGTCAGCACGCCGAAGGAGACAATCTCACCGTGGAGGTGGTTGCGGCCGGAGGCAGGCACCAGGGTGGCGCCATAGTAGACGCAGTGGGCAAGAGAACTATTGTAGTAATAATCATGGGCAGTGGTGGCAAAGTTGGAGACGATGCCGGTGGACACGATGATGCACAGGGCTACCTGGGTCAGGGCATTTCCGGCTGTGTTCGCCTTGCATTCCTCCAGCGCCTGCTTGCCGTATTCCACCAGGGGGTCCGTGCAGCAGGCCGCCATGGTCCGGCCCATCAGGGGATTGTGGGGCAGGTCCCGACCCCGGGTGCACAGCTCTACCTCGCACTCCTTGCTCAGGGCATCGCCGATGCCGGCCCACAGCAGCTTTTCCGGGGCCTCGGCGATGACCTGGGTGTCGATGAAGGCGTGCAGGGGGCAGCGGGTGGGATAGAAGTAGTCCTTGAAGCTGTCATCCGGGTTGTAGAACACGCCAATGGCGGTGACGGGGGCACAGTTGGAGGCAATGGTGGGGAAGGTGAACAGAGGCTTGTCCAGCTTCTCGGCCACATATTTGCAGGTGTCCACCGCCCGGCCGCCGCCTACGGCGAAGACCATATCCGCATTCTTCACCTCTTCCAGAGCGGCCACCATGTCGCCGTTTTCATAGGTGGAGTTGCCGCCGTACCAGATAGGCTGCGTCAGAGTCAGGCCGGTGCCCGCTACGGCTGCGGCCAGCTTGTCATAGGCCTTGCTCAGAGCCGTCTTGCCGCCCACCACGGCGGCGGTGCGTCCATAGCGGCGGACGACGGAGAAAACCTCCTTGTAGCAGTCGGGGCCCACGCTCCAGGCGGGCAGGCAATTGGTGTAGGTGTTCATGATCAAAAGCTCCTTTTCCGAAAATGAAATAAAAAAACAGCCGCGTCCCAAGAAAACTTGAGACGAAGCTGTAGAAAAATCCATATGCTCCGCGGTACCACTCAATTTGCCGGAAATCCGGCCCCTCTGTCACGTCGCCTTTGTCAGTTAAACGTGCGGCACTGTAACGCTTGCCATGCGTCCGGGCTTACTCGCATTCTTTCAGCCGGCTGCTCCTCAGGGATTTTCAGATCGGGTCTATGACTGCCTCGCACCATCCGGCAGCTCTCTGGACACAGGATCGGGACCTTACTCTTCTGATTCAACACATTTGGTGGGATGTGAAACTGTGAGTGCATGGTACTACGAAAATCCGGGTTTGTCAAGGGGAATTCTAAATTTTTTCACCGGTCAGGGAAAAATGTACGCACGCAAAGGACAAAATTAGCGAGATTGTCCGCAGAGGCAACGGAAGGCCAAGACAATTGTACGAATAAACATTTCGCGAACAACATCGATATAGACCGTCTGGGCCGATGTGGGCATCGGCCTACAAAAATGGGTGCGTTTGCTTTAAGCTGATAAAGTTGCATCGGAGGGAAAGCTTTTTTCCTGAACCCTCCCCTTTTTTCTCCTTCTTCCGCCGAAAAGCGCCCGGGAGGAGAAGCAAATCTGACGGGAAATCAGCGTTCTCGACAGAACGCAAAATGTTTCGATTTCTTTTGAAAACAATATATTTTCTTGACTTTTCTTTGAAATAACTTATAATATTCCCATCAATTGACGAAACCGCCCGGATGCGCTGCCTGCCGGGAGATACATAGACTGCGGTGAAAATGAGGAGTGGTCTGTGTGCGGATTCGGCGGTTTTTGGCGGGGCTGCCGGCGCTGTTCCTGGGGGCGGTGCTGGTGCAGAGTGTGTTTGCCACCACCTATGTGATCAATGACGGCGGCCGGACCTTTTCCTGCACCCTCTACACCGCCTCTACCCGGGAGGCCCTCAGCGCCGCCGGGGTGGAGCTGACAGAGGCGGATGTATACACCCGGGAGGCGGACACCATCTATGTCCGCCGGGCCCCTACGGTGACACTTACCTACCACGGAAAGAGCAGCACCGTGGTCAGTGAGGAGGAGACTGTCCGGCAGCTGCTGGACCGGCTGGGCATCCGATTGGCGCAGGACGATGTGCTGTCCCTGCCTGCCTATACGGTTTTGCAGCGGGGCATGGAGCTGCGGATCGACCGGGTGGAGAGCCGGGAGGAGGTGTTCACCCGGGAGATCCCACGGCAGACCAGAACCCTCTGGGCCCCCGAGCTGCCCCAGGGAGTTGAGGAGGTATTGAACCCGGGGCAGGACGGAGCCCTGGAATGCAGAGCTTGGGTCACCTACGTCAACGGCCAGGAGACCCAGCGGGAGGTTCTGGAGCAGCGGCAGACGGTTCCGGCGGTGGACTGCCTCATTGCCCGGGGCTCCGGCCCGGCTGTGGAGAAAACGCAGCAGACCTTGCAGATCGGCGACGGGATCATCACCCTGCCCACCGGGGAAAAGCTCACCTACACCCGGGTGGATCACGTCCGGGCCACGGCCTACACCCATACGGACGAGGGCTGCACCACCACAACAGCCACGGGGACCACCGTCAGCCCCGGCACCGTGGCGGTGGACCCCCGCTATATCCCCTACGGAACAAGGATGTTCATCGTGGCCAGTGACGGAAGCTATGTCTACGGCATCGCCCGGGCCGAGGACTGCGGCGGCGACATCAAGGGAGACCGGATGGACCTGTATATGCCTACCTATGAGGCCTGCATGGCCTTCGGCAGAAGAAGATGCACCGTATACTTTTTGGGCTGACCGGGATAAGACATAGGCAGCGGCATCATGAGAAAAAGGGGCGGTATTGGATTTTCGTTACATGGAACAGGAAATAGGGGTTGACTTTTCTTTCTATTTATATTATATTATCGATAAATAAATATCGGTAATTAATTACTGATAGAGAGCAAAGGATGGTTTATTATGGAAAAACAATCTCTTCCCGTTACCAACCCCCGGGAGCTGACCGAGGCTATGGCCCGGTGCCGGGCGGCCCAGAAGAAGTTTGCCGAATATACCCAGGAGCAGGTGGACAGGATCTTCCTGGCTGCTGCCACCGCTGCCAACCAGATGCGGATCCCTCTGGCAAAATTGGCCGTAGAGGAGACCGGCATGGGCGTAGTGGAGGACAAGGTCATCAAGAACCACTTTGCTTCGGAGTATATCTACAATGCCTATAAGGACGCCAAGACCTGCGGCGTCATTGAGGAGGACACCGCCTTTGGCACCCAGCGCATTGCGGAGCCCATCGGTGTGATCGCTGCGGTGATTCCCACAACCAATCCCACCTCTACGGCCATTTTTAAGACACTGATTTGTCTGAAGACCCGGAACGGCATCATTATCAGTCCCCACCCCAGAGCCAAGGGCTGCACCATTGCCGCGGCCCGGGTGGTGCTGGAGGCTGCCGTGGCGGCCGGCGCGCCGGAGGACATCATCGGCTGGATCGACCAGCCCAGCCTGGAGATGACGAACCAGTTGATGCGGGAATCCGACCTGATCCTGGCTACCGGCGGCCCCGGCATGGTGAAGGCCGCTTATTCCTCCGGAAAGCCCGCCCTGGGCGTGGGCCCCGGCAATACCCCCGCCGTCATTGACGACACCGCGAATATCCTGCTGGCGGTTTCCTCGGTGATCCACTCCAAGACCTTTGACAACGGTATGATCTGTGCCTCCGAGCAAAGCGTTGTAGTGCTGGACGGGGTGTACGAGGAAGTCAAGGCAGAGTTCATCCGCCGGGGCTGCCATATCCTGACGGAAGAGGAAGCCCGGAAGGTCCGGGAGACCATTTTGGTGAACGGTGCCCTGAACGCTAAGATCGTGGGCCAGCCTGCGGCCCGCATTGCCGCCATGGCAGGGGTAGAAGTGCCGGAAAGCACCAAGATCCTGATCGGCGAAGTGGAGTCTACAGACCTCAGCGAGGCCTTTGCCCACGAAAAGCTGTCTCCGGTGCTGGCCATGTATCGGGCGGCGGACTTTGAAGACGCACTGAACAAGGCGGATACCCTGGTGCGGGACGGCGGATTTGGACACACCGCCTCCATCTACTTAGACGAGGTGAATCACAGGGAAAAGCTGGATGCCTTTGCTCACACCATGAAGGCCTGCCGGATCCTGGTCAATACCCCCTCTTCCCAGGGCGGCATTGGCGACCTGTACAATTTCAAGCTGGCCCCCTCCCTGACCCTGGGCTGCGGAAGCTGGGGCGGCAACTCCGTTTCGGAGAATGTGGGCATTAAGCATCTGCTGAATATCAAAACCGTTGCCATTCGGAGGGAGAATATGCTTTGGTTCCGTGCGCCTGAAAAGGTTTATTTCAAAAAGGGCTGCCTGCCGGTGGCTTTGGCTGAGCTGAAGGCGCACAAGAAGGCCTTCATCGTTACGGACTCCTTCCTGTACAACAACGGCTACACCAAGCCCATCGAGCAGAAGCTGGACGAAATGGGCATCAGCCATACCACCTTCTACAATGTGGCCCCCGACCCCACCCTGGCCTGCGCCCGGGAAGGTGCTGCCCAGATGGCGGCCTTCCAGCCGGACCTGATTCTTGCCATCGGCGGCGGCTCCGCCATGGATGCCGGTAAGATCATGTGGGTGCTGTATGAGCACCCGGAGGCGGACTTCCAGGATATGGCCATGCGCTTCTGCGATATCCGCAAGCGTGTATATACCTTCCCCAAGATGGGCGTCAAGGCCTATTTCGTCGCCATCCCCACCTCCGCCGGTACCGGCTCCGAGGTGACCCCCTTTGCGGTGATCACCGACGAGCGCAGCGGGGTCAAGTACCCTCTGGCGGACTATGAGCTGCTGCCCAAGATGGCCATTGTGGATGCGGACATGATGATGAACGCCCCCCGGGGCCTGACGGCGGCCTCCGGCATCGATGCCGTGACCCACGCCCTGGAGGCCTACGCCTCCGTTATGGCCACGGACTATACCGACGGCCTGGCTCTGCGCAGCCTGAAGCTGATTTTCGAAAACCTGCCCAAGGCCTATGACAACGGCCCCAAGGAGCCCCGGGCCAGAGAAAATATGGCCCACGCGGCCTGCATGGCCGGTATGGCCTTCGCCAATGCATTTTTGGGCGTGTGCCATTCCATGGCCCACAAGCTGGGGGCTTTCCACCATCTGCCCCATGGCATTGCCAATGCCCTGATGATCGACGAGGTCCTGCGCTTTAACGCCGCCGAGGTCCCCACAAAGATGGGCACCTTCCCCCAGTATGACCATCCCCACACCCTGGCCCGCTACGCCGAGGTGGCGGACTATCTGAAGCTGGGCGGCAATACCGACGAAGAAAAGCTGGAAAATCTGATCCGGGCCATTGACGCTCTGAAAGAGCGGGTGGGCATCAAGAAGACCATTCGGGACTATGGCATTGATGAGCAGGACTTCCTGAACCGGCTGGATGCCATGGTGGAGCAGGCCTTCGACGACCAGTGCACCGGTGCAAATCCCCGGTATCCGCTGATGCGGGAAATCAAGCAGATGTACCTGAACGCCTATTACGGAACATCGGAGAACGTGTAAAACAAGCGTGGGGCTGTCTCGTTGAGGCAG